>CWHA01000021.1_pt1 | contig 60378 bp, 62 predicted proteins | sample 693841 | NCBI WGS metagenome assembly CWHA01 (sample SAMEA3735820, study PRJEB9488) | human gut metagenome | biome: ENVO:mammalia-associated habitat; material: ENVO:feces | place: Malawi | collected 2009-02-27 | reverse complement strand
GCATATTCGCTTTTGCTGGAACTGAATCAAAACACTTATCTGCCGGTGGTTAAAGCCGAGTTTGATATCTGTGTCATCAGTTGTGGCAAGGAGTGGTGGCGCTTCAGGCTGGTGGATGTGAAATCTGATGAACGTCAGGAAGGAATGGTAACCCGGACGGCATACCGGCTAAAACCGTCAATGGGGATCGCTGAGCAAATTGTTAACATTATCCGCGCCTGGCAGTCCGTTCCGTACCTTAATCCTCCTGCATCTGACTACTTTAGGTAAAGCGTACCTCGCAGAAACAGGATCTACCAGTACCCTTTATCTGTCCGGGTTAAAGACAAGCACGCCGCCGTTTTGCGGAAGATGGCCTTTGAGGTCAATCAGGTCTTTAATCTGGCAAACGAGATAACCAGCGCGGCATACAGCAACACTGGCGTTTTTGGTGCGCAGGTTCCAAAGAGGTTAACCGCGTTTGATGTTCAGAAGATGACAACCGGCATACAGCGTGAGCGCGGCTTTTCCATCGGCAGAGCTACGGTGCAGGAAGTGATCGCTCACCACGGCAAAGCGCGGAAACAGTTCAGGCGTTCCCGCATGCGCTGGCGTGTCAGTGGAGGCGCTCGCCGTTCGCTGGACTGGGTTCCGTTTAGGTCGCGGGCCGTTTTTATCGTGATCTGCAACCCGCATTAGGTAGGGCGCAGCGGGCAGGTAAAAAAGCCCGTGTACGCGCCATCCACGCCAAGATCAAAAACCGCCGCAAAGATGCCCTTCATAAGTTCAGCACGGCGCTGGTAAACAGCCATGCGGCGATATTCGTTGGCGACGTGAGCAGTAAGAAGCTGGTCAAAACCAGAATGGCTAAAAGCGTTCTGGACGCTGGCTGGGCGATGCTCAAAACACAACTGGAATACAAAGCGATTGCGCGGTCAGTGGTGTTCGAAGTGGTCAACGAAAGGAATTCCACCCAGGCTTATTCATGTTGCGGGGCTGTCTCCGCCAACAGTCCGAAAGGTAGAGCAGACCTGCGAAGAAGAGAATGGACTTGTGTGAGTGCGGAACCACTCATGACCGCGACGTAAACGCCGCAAAGAACATTCTCGCGGCAGGACATTGCCGTCTGGCTGCAGGAATCCCCGTCCTTTAGGGCGGGGAAGATGTCAACCGTTCCGCCAGGGTAGATTTGCTTAACCCAGCCTTTTCTCGCATGTCGTACAGCATTTCGACCAGTGACAGTTCTTTAACTGCTCTTTGGTAAGCGCGGATTGCCTCCGGGGAGTTGAGCAGACTTTCTTTGACCCGGTTAAATGGGATGCCTTTTACTTTCATTAGCTCATCTCCTTCGGGTGCTTTCTCGCTATCTCTGCGATCCGCCTGATGACTGGGAAAACCTGATCACTGAAGCTGGAGCGTCTACTTTGTTGATACATTATACTGTGGTTTTTTCCGTCCGGAACTGACAAAATGGTACACTTCGGATTAAAATACATTAGGGAAGATATTATTTAGAAAGTGATGGGAAATTATTATGTTTAAAGAGATTAAAAAATGGTTTGTTAAGGGCGTCAATTATGAGACTGAGTTCATCGCAGCCGTAAAGCGATCCAAGAAGTGGAAACTTGAAGTTCCTAATATCTCTTTAAAAAAGACTCCATTTCTTGCTGGGGAAAGGGCTGCTATAGCTTTAAAAGTTATTCAGGACTATGCTTCAATGCATAGCCCGGAGGAAGTATCTCAACAATGTTTTGGGTATATGTATGGCATTCAGAGTGCTTTGGAAAACGCCTTACAAACTCCACTATATTATACATTAGGTTATATTGAATTTGAAAAAAGACCAGTGTTTTATACAGAAATTCCAAAATTAGAAAGGAATTTGTATAATCCAGTTTCAGGCGTTGGGGCGATTGATTTACATGCCTGGCTGACGACTCCTAATCTTGAAATCATTGATCTTACTTTCGCAACAACATATGGTATTGTGAATGATATTCCATCAGTAATTGGACGTTCTTCCTTTCAACATTACTCTGAGTTTAATGATAACATGGTCTATCATCCTCAATTAATCGGCGACGATTATCTGAAGAAGATTGGAGCCATCGTTGATTATAGTTCGTTGAAAATTATTATAACGTAGTGCAGATAGCTATCGGTTATTAAATAACGAGGGGCATTCCTTGTTTTATCAGGCGCTTCGTAAATGTTTTCCTTCAGGGGGTGATATAAGGCGGGGTTTACGGTTAACAAAGCACCTTTTCCAGGGGTACACTAACCTGTTAATCAGTGTGCCGTGTTCATATGAACCGTCATGGGTTGATTGTTAAAATTTATAACTGTATATTAAAACGATTAACAACATGATAAATAAGGAGATAATAATGAGTAATAAGGGTATTACTGCCGATGAAGCCAGAAAGAATTGCCAGTCTTCTACGTTTGGTGTTGACGAAGTTCTCAAGCAACTAGAAACCGCAATCCAAGCCAACTCTAAGGCTGGATTGACTTCCATTACTAGTATGTTTAGTCGGGAAGGGCTTAGTGTTAAAGAGATTGACGAAGCAATTTCTGCTCTCAATCAAAGAGGCTTCAATACTAGCTATACGAGTACCACTTCTGTGTATTCGGTGAAGGTCAGCTGGTAAATCGAGTTAACTGATCTTAGGTAGCTGTGGCACAGTGATGCGTTACTGCTACCTGCCTGACACCGCTCTTGGTAGGTTTTTTGACTTTCACCATCAAAAAAGAAAGGTAACTGTATCTAATATTAGTAAAATGATGAAGAGGAAATTAGTTTCTATTGTCCATCGAGAGAGTTAACAATGGGAGTGTTAGCTTGCTGGAAGAAAGAAGCCTTAAAATTATTATACGCTTTATCAACAATACCCTGTCTGTCATCTGGTGAGAGCGCCAGAGCACAAAGACCATATATAAACAATGCTAACAGGATAGCTGCAATCACACCCTGAAAGCCATCCCTAACCCATTTTATCGCACGAATTATACGTCCAGTTTCTCTCGATTCCTTTCTTGTAACGGCTCTGTGAAAATCGAGAATGGCGTTTTCTCGCTCTCTTTTTATTACGTTAGGGAAGTCCTTAATCGTAGCTTGTAAACTATCATAGTCATCAAGAAGTGTATTTACATTATCAAATTGAAGTTGGTATTCTGCCCTAAGGTCTTCTTCAATTTGGTCCATTAAATCGCGGATGATTACTTCCGCATGGTCCCTAAAGCCTTCAATTCGAGAATCGCCTAGCGCATGATTATGAAAGGTTCTTAGTTCACTTCTAATTTGCGTAGGGGTTTTCCCCTCGCTGTTTAGTCTGTTAGCAAGTTCGTTTTTTTCGAATTTATACAGTGAATAAGCAATTAAACCAATTTTATCTTCGCGATCTTTAACAAGAGCATCAAAAACCCAACGTTGTGACATCCTTGCCTCCAGGTTAAAATGCCGCGAATTAGCGGCATTTTTAAAAGTTATGAAATGACTATTTAATGGCGGAACTGGCAGCTTTAAAAGCCCTATTAAGCATTCGATTTAAATCGTTGCTTGTGACTTTCTGAGCCGTGTTGGATGTCTGCTGCTGAGGGGCAGAAGTAAGAGCTTTGCGTACGATCGTAGTCTTACGACTTTCAGAGATTGGTTTTAGCTCGACTTTATACATCTTCAGGCCCCCATAAAATTTACGTCTATAAATTATACACTAAAGGACATAGGATTTTCCAAATTTTTAGTGATGACCCAAAGCCCAGTATCAGTAAAGATATTGCTTATGAAGGACTGATGCACTTAGACCCATATCCCGCTCCCTTTCTCGATACGCTCGGATTTGCTCTCAACTCAAAAAAGGGGTGCTTTACAGCCCATAGTCGATAGTGTATCCGTATGAAACATAGGCATTACTCGCTGACCGTATATGAAAAAAGTCATTGTTTATGCGCTGCACAGGTCCGGAAAGTTACTTTTTCCTCGGCCATCGACACAGCACCCCGGCAATTCTGCCCGGTAAATTCAGGGAGCTGACGTTTTCTTCTCCCGGCCGGGTAAGCAGACCGTCTTCGTAGTGTGTCAACGGGAGTCACGACGTCAGGAACAGACAGACCAGTGAGGTTTACGTGAATGAATCAGCAATAAAAACCGAAAATGTGTTCCTCTTCTGGAGAGCCATTGAAGCATTAACCCCTCAGGATATTGATAAGGAAAATGCCCGGGACAAACTCAACCCGGTTTACAAAGTAGGCGCAGGAACCATGCTTCCCTGGGATGACCCGGATCATACCCGTAAGGATGTTGCTCCTGGCAAAGTGTGGCGCTACTCCGCTCAGGCGGGGGTTTATCATCTAAGTGTGATTACCAAAATGCTGGAGGATAAAATCGGTGCCCATGAAGCGGTACCTGAAGAACGCAAATCAGGGAAATGCAGGCTTTTTGATATTGGTTTCAATGAAGAAGGCATCCCCCAGCCAGCCACATTCATGTTATCCCTGTCTGCATGGTCGGCGGCTCAGATACTCAGGCATGAGCGCGGCGTTTATGCTCTTCATGCTCCCCTTTGCTCCGATGTGTCAGACCTGCCCGCACCAAACGACAGCCTCCCGCTGGTGGATAGCGGTTTTTACGATTTTGATAATCTGACCCTTCATCTCATGCAGTGGGTGGACATTGAGGCTTATCGATTACAGGAGGAGGGACAGAAGGCCGATACAGGATGGTTGAAGACGCTTGAGAAACTGGTCATCGCAAAACTGTATTTTCCGGAAGAAGCCATGGATACGTCAATCGTCAGTGTGGTTAAGTGTTCCCTGACCAGGAAGGCAAAAGTCATCCAGGAAGACAGTGCAAAGAAAGACAGTAAAAAGAAAGAAGCGGTGCCCGATGACCTTATTAACAGTTTTTTCATTCAGGAACTGCGAAAGCTCGACGCGGAGTGGAGGCAAGGAGGGGGTGGGGCCGGTTTTAAAGACTTTATCATGGCGATAACCCGGGATAATCAACAGCGCCTCGATATACGCACTGAAGAAGGCCTGGATTTCGCCTTTGAAAAACTGTTGCCCACACAGCCACCAGCTGGCTCCTGGCCTTCAAAGTACCCGCTGGCATTCAGCCAGCAGCTGGCCGTCAATGAAACCTGGACCAGAAATCACAATGAACCGGGTATTTTTGCTGTTAATGGTCCTCCGGGAACGGGGAAGACAACACTCCTGCGTGATGTGGTGGCCGCAGTCGTCACCGATCGGGCGAGTAAACTGGTTAAACTCGGAGACTCTGCATTTAGAGCCAAAGACAGCCTCAAATACGATGACAGGCTGATACCCTATTATTCGCTTCACCCGTCCCTGGCGGGGAGTGCCATCGTGATTGCATCGTCCAATAACGGAGCCGTGGAGAATATCTCACTTGAGCTCCCCGGGATGGAAGCGGTACCGGAGAATGTGTCAGATCGCAGCGATTACTTTGCCGGGCTGGCTACCGTAATACTTAACAGGCCTGCCTGGGGGCTTCTGGCAGCAAGACTGGGCAATAAAAGTAACAGAGAGCAGTTCGTTAACACACTGTGGTGGGGAAATCTGCAGAAGAGTGAAAAAGGCGATGAAGCACCTCCTGAGAAGTTTTCACCCGAACGTGGAGAGGGGCTGAAATACCATCTGAATTTACTGCGACCGCCCCGGAAAGTCAGAGAGCCTACACTGACCTGGACTGAGGCTGTCTCACGTTTTGAACAGGCACAGGCGGTGGAGGAAGCCGAGCGTCAGCAACTGGTCGTCAGTTCAGGGCTAACGCATAAAATTGAGTGGCTCGAAGAACAACGAAGAGTGTGGGAAGAAAGGAAGCAAACCGCAACGCTTCAGATTGAGAAATGCCGGAACGCGCTACAGACGCTCTCTGACAGACTCGTCGCGATGGAAATGACCCTGACCCTGTCCAGTGGAGAACGGGACGAACTCGATCAGCGCATCCACCAGCATGAAAAAAATAAACCCGGCCTTCTGGCTAATCTCTTTTCGCTGGGGAGGATATCGAAGACATGGTGGGATCGTTATCAACGGCTGACAGACGAATCAGATGCTTTGCGGGCGACGTTGTCTCAGCAACGGCAGGAACAGCAGCTGGCGCAATCAGAAAAAAATAATGCGGACAATGAACTCAGAAGCCTGAAGCGTGAGCTCACTCTGGTGATCAGCAACGGTCAGGCGGTCTGTAAAGAGCAGGAACAGAATAATGTATTGCTGAAACAGGCCATAGACGAGCTGGGAGCCTCCTGGCCGGAGCGGGATGCAACAGATGAACAAAGGGAGTTGTCAGCACCATGGCTTCATGAGCGCTGGAGGAAGGCGAGGGAAGACGTGTTTATCGCAGCATTAGACGTTCACCGGGCGTTTATTGAAAATAACCCCGTAAAAATGATCGCCAATATAGGGCTTGCAATTGACTGGTTAAAAGGGCGAAAACTGACCGAAAAACAGGCGGCTCTGGCCCTCGACTCCTTATCTCTAGTCGTCCCGGTTATATCAAGCACCTTTGCTTCCATGCCCCGGATGTTCAGGGATGCAGGACAGGAAGCGATAGGCTGGTTACTGATTGATGAAGCCGGACAGGCACAACCTCAGCATGCGATTGGGGCTATCTGGAGAGCAAAACGAACGGTTCTGGTAGGTGACCCAAAACAACTGGAGCCGGTCAGCAGTATTCCGTCCACTGTAGAGGGGGCGCTGGCAAAACACTATAAGATCCCTTCCTGCTGGTGGCCCGGAAAAGTCTCAGCACAGATACTGGCAGACCAGACGATGGATGTTGGCACCTATCTGCCCGACCCGGAGTCTGAACAGATTTGGGTGGGCTGTCCATTACGGGTTCACCGGCGCTGTGATGAACCAATGTTCAGTATCAGTAACCATATTGCCTATGACGGACTCATGGTACACAGGAAAAAGCCGGGCCTGGCGGATTTTCCTGAAAGTGGATGGTTGGATGTGAAAGGGAGAACATGCGAAGGAAACTGGGTAGCAGAGGAAGGGGTGGCGGTGGAAAAGTTACTTTTGGCGTTGCGTCATCAGCATTCACTCACACCTGACGACGTGTTTCTGATCTCGCCATTCCGGGATTGCGCTAAGCAGCTTAGTCGGATCGCAAAGAGACTGGGATTCAGGATGGACAGAACGGGCACTGTACATAAAACACAGGGTAAGGAAGCTGCAGTGGTTATCCTCGTGCTGGGAGGCAACATAAAAAGCCAGGGGGCGAAAGCCTGGGCGGCGGAGAAACCCAATCTTCTGAACGTCGCTGTAAGCAGGGCGAAACAACGCATTTACGTGATCGGCGAGCGTGCATTATGGGAGAAGCAACCTTACTTTTCCACGCTGTCCCGGGCACTGGGAAGGCTGGAGGAGCCGGTGAGCAACAGCAACCCGCGCTCAATGTCATATATGGAAGAGTACTTAACAACAGAATGGCGTTGATAAGCGCCTGATCTGCCCGTTATCTTACGCGGTATAAGGTTCACCACAAGGTGGACCTTACTTATTTATAAAACATGCTCCCGAAGCCTGACAGGCAAAGCGGGAAGCTTCAAAAGTCACTTTTCTTTGACTGCGGCTTATTGATCATTATGCATGCACAGTCCGTGGCAACGGTAAATACTTCCTGAAGAAGACTCGAAAACTAACAGGAGTAATTGAATAAAACGCACCTCGTAGATACAGAAACTACCAGTACCGGAGTGGTTAAAGTCACTTTTGCTTATCGTATGGCCCGGGCTGCTGATAAAGGTTGTTAGCGAGCTTACCCGTTATCTCTGGAGGATTCGGCTTTACGCGATCAAGGCCGGTCCATGCATTGAGCTGCGTCATTTTGCCGTTACGCTGCAGACGTCGGTTATATCGTTCCATAAATTTGAAAATATAATTAGCTCTGACGCGAGGCGTTTTACTGTTGTAGTCCGCAATACCTTCAAACACGTTACCCTTACGGTCTATAATTTTCCGGTGTAGCCACCATGTCCCTACCCAGAAAGAAGCACAGGCATCGTAAGCGAGCTCACGCCAGGTGATTGCAGGGAAGTGAGATTTCACCTCAGCCAGATTTGATGAGTTAATCTGCATTGGGCCAATATCCCATGTTCCATTGGTGTTAAGGACGAAAGAACCAATCTTACCTCCTTCATTATCAAAAAGAGTAAAGACAAGGTCACGGTCAATCCCGAAGAATCGCGCGGCGTCAGTTAAACATTCGTTTTTTACCGTCTCGGGTACATTTTGGGGCATTGGTCGATCCGGGGGGGGATTGAATGCTGCATTTGCGTTGACGGTTAAAGTTGCGAACAGCGCCGCTCCAAAAAATAATCTAGTCATTAACCCGCTCCTCAAAAGTAACTTTTACAGGTTACACGACAACCAAAAATTTTTTTTCCATACCGATGGGAAAATGCCTCCTGGTCGGAAAAATATTTTGTTTCGTTTGATACAGTAATTTAGGAGGTAGGACATGATTAAACCCATTGCTGTTGCTCTGATATTGTTAACCACATCGGCCTATGCTGATGTTGATTTACCTGCAGAATTAAAGGAAAAAATTGAAGCCGTTGGTATCAATCCTGTCTCTGCAGAAAAATCTCCGGTTAGCGGTATTTACTCGGTCTTCTCAAAAGAGGGGACCAGTTACGTCACTTCTGACGGTGAATACATCTTCACCGGAAATTTATTCAAAGTGAAAGGTAAGGAAGTGGAAAACACCACGGACGAGTTTATCAGTAAAGGGATGCGATCCTATATTGAGAAGCTCGATACTATCACCTACAAAGCACCGGAAGAGAAATATGTCATCGGTGTCTTTACTGATATCACCTGTGGCTTTTGCCAGAAACTACATAGCGATCTGCAATCCTATCTGGATAAAGGCATCACAATTAAATTCATCGCATACCCACGTGCCGGGATGAACTCCATGATTGCCCGAAATATGGCATCGGTGTGGTGTGCAGATGACAAGCCTGCAGCTTTGACCAGAGCAATGAAAGGGAATGGCTTGCCTGATACGCAACCGACAAAGGCCTGCATTGACTCTATTCAGAACCAGTTTAATGCAGGAAACATGTTCAAACTCTCAGGCACACCTAGCGGTTTAAGCCTGAAGGGTGAGCCGATGGTATTTGCGGGGTTACGTGACCCTGACCAGATGCTTAACAGCCTGAATACGGCCAATCAGAAAAAATAACTCTCCGGGAGAAACAATGAAGAAATTAATGGCAGTGGCTGCGATAGTGGTTGTTTCGTTTGCCGCTCAATCCAATGTTTGCGGGCCCGTTGCGTGCAAAGTTACTTTCGTCGATGTCGACGGAACGCAAAAGCCGATCATGCTTCTCGATGACAAAGTTTCAACGCGGAAGAGCTCAATGAACCGTGTATTTGATGATGTGTACTCGCACGGCCGGAAGGTCCAGACTGACCTGAAATCAACCACTCCAGCTGCCGGGCATCCTGATAAATCATCACCCGTGCAAATGAGCAGGGAATTCAGTCCTGTGGCCATCTACAGCGCATAAAACGGAGTCTCTCATGGGATTAATCAGAGCAGTGGTTTATGTGGGTATCATTGGTGGTATTTTTGCCTATACACAAACAAAAGATAGCCTTGAAAATATTTCGTTTCCGGATGCGGAGTTTCCTTCTTCAATCACCAGAAATAACTTTATGCAATCATCATGGTTAAACGATCATTACGCTTCACTAAAGAATGGCGGAATTGCTGACGGTATATCCGGTGTTCTGGATGATGCTCAGGATATCAGGGGGGCTGTCAATAATGTTGTCATGACTGCCGGTAATGTCGATATCCAGAAGGCTATTCAGGATGCAGTGGATGAACTAGACAGCAATAGCCGTAAATCCAGTAAGTAAAATGGCTCTCAGAACCATCAGATACGCCTGTTTAAAATAAAATAACTCAGAGATAAATCATGGAAAATAAACAAAGCACTAAAAAACAAACTCTGATTCACATCGCCCTGGTACTAGGTGGCTTTGTAGCTGGCTCGGTAATTTGGGGGGCTGGTAGTAATAAAATGAATTCAAATGACGCCTCTAATGAGACTGCCAATAAACAGCATATCGAACGGGCAAATAGTATCAATGCATTAGCTCAAACAGCGAACCAGGTAAATAAGCCAGCCGGTCTAGTCCTGACTGAGCAGGACAAGGAACTTATTGGCAAAACTGCGGCACAATATTTGATCGATCATCCGGAGAACCTGGTGGAAGCCGGTAAGCGTCTTGAAGCCAACCGTGATGGTGAAAAAACCTCAGACGTCGTGAATACAAAAGACGTATTGCTTGAAACAAAATTCACGCCGAACTACGGCCCAGATAACGCTGATGTAGCTGTTATTGAATTTTTTGATTATATGTGTCACTTCTGCCAGCAGTCCAGCCCCGTGCTTGAAAAGGCCATTGCAGAAAATAAAAATGTCCGGACTTTCTTCAAAGACTTCACCATTTTTGCTGACCGTACACCTATCTCCGGGATGGGGGCTAAAATTGGGCTCTACATCTTTAAAAAGTACGGTCAGGAAAAATACTACGAGTTCCACAATAAGCTTATGAGTGAAGCGGGCAGGGCAATGAAGGCCAGAATGGATTATACACCTGCTAATCTGGCTGAGTTAGTCAAAGGTTTGGGATATAGAGAAATACTGGATCAGCAAGGTAACTTCTTGCTTACTGTCGAAATTCGTGATCAACTACAAAATATTGTTGATGCAAATATGATGCTGGCGGATAAGCTCAATTATAGCGGCACGCCAGTATTTATTGTTATGAACATCAAGAGCCCGCAAAATAAAACCACCACAATCATGCCCGGCGCGCCTGATTTTTATCGTTTGCAACAGGCAATTGATAAAGCAAAAGGCAACTAAACGTCTTTGTCTATTATATAGGAACCTTTACATACTTTAAGGTGATTACTATGTTTGAAAATAACTTTGTTTTATACATCATGATGATTGTTATCTTATCTTATATGCTATTTAAAAGTCTTAAGTCAAAGAAAAGGCTTCAGCATAAGTATGATGAGGTATTTAAGGCTTTTCATATTGCGGATTCAGAGTACACCGGCGGCCTAAAAGATGTTTACAAAAACTTATCTTTAAGCAATGCTCAGTTGCAGTTCCTTGCTGTTTACTTCAATCAAGACGCTGTCCAGTTTGATGGCAGAAATATTTTGTGCGAAAAAGAGGATGATGTTCAGTATATTCTTTCACTTATATCTGACAGCCATTTTTGGTTGGACAAATCCATGAAAGGAATAAATGAAGTGGTAAATAATACGGACGTAATAAAAGATATTAAATTATCTCTATCGCCGTTCGCTTCGTTGGGTGAGCTGAATGTTATAGATGATGAATTTAAACTGAAAAATAAAGAGTTTGATGGTTTTGGGGGGCTTAACAGAGAATTAAAGCCGGTTATTCAGACAGGGCAGGGACAACCATCCATGGATAATCGGCTCCATGCCTGTCCGGGCAAAGAAATCTTAGAACTAGCGCGTGACAGTATGATGGATGGTGTAATCGAGGCAATATCTCCTCCGTACAAATGAAAGAATGCGTTGCTGGGCGGGCACCGGCAGTCACACCCTGCGTTCTGCAGCTGCATCAAAGGCTAAGTGTACCTGCCATTACCCCAGCTCATGAATCAGCATGCCAGCATGTTTAATGTTTAGAGTCGTCATGTTTGCATTAAGGTCTTTCATCATTCTGCTTCCGCCGCATCGCACATATTCCCTTAATCTTCCATTGTAGGAAGCGCTGGAAGCGATTTTAAGCTGCTTTCTCGGACAGGGAAGATAAGCCACTCCTTTAACGAGATCTTCCTCTACAGCGTTCAGGTAGACGGGAGAGGCCGCGATGATAAAGATATCATGCCGGTACAAACTTAACAGTTCCGCAAGAGAAGGGACTTTTCCCGGCAGTATCGGGTCTGAAGTCAGCATCTCCCATATGCTGGCGCTCTTTTTTCCTATCTTTGTAAACGTCGCATCATAAGGTATAGCGGGATCAGAACTGTGCCGTAGGCCCAGACCTGCAGAAATAACCCATAAACAGATAAGAGAATTAGAGGTTGCAATCCACTTAGCTGTACTCCAGTGAGCACTACGGTATATGTTTTGCGTTTCCTTAATATCATCATCACATGTAGTGAATCGGGACTGCACAAGACTTTTCCATTCCTGATAGGCAATCTCAGTATCTGTCGTATGGTAGGGAAACACAGTGTCATGTACAGGTCCTGATTTCCTTTTCGCGCATGTTGTAATGAGATGAATTGTCGACATTATTCAGAGCCTATAAAGATTATTTATTATCAATAAGGTAGTGTATTTAAAGATGGGTATACTGGATCATCTGCAGGCACCCAATAGCCAGACCCGCACTCCCATTCTTCGCCAATGAATACGAACATTTGCCTGACAAGATATCTCCTGAGTTCCTGAGAGATTACACTCTCAATTTTTAACAGGTAACTCTTGTTCGTACAATGTGCTTTTAAGTGAGAAAGAAGTGTACTGAAGCAGCCTTGATTTGTGATAAGTACAGAAACTGATGAAACAACCAGAACAGGTTTACCCAGCAAAGATGCATGTTTGCTACGTGCACGTATATACATGTTTTCGAACAAGGCCAAGCCATCAACATGTCTGGATTTTACTGGTATAATACTTTTATTACTTTCATCCATCAGCCTTTCAAATGTATTGATTATATTTGTAATGTCAGCTTCTAATATTTTTTGATTAATTATCATTGTACTTAGGCAACCCCGGTGTTAGTAATATTATTAACATCACTGATTAAACTAATATCTACAGAATGTGCTAGTGTTGTTAGCTCGGTAAAGTTAATTTTTTCGTAATAACCATCACTGATTAAGTTTAATAAATTAAAGTCCAGGGCAGGTGGTGGGCAAATGCTTCCAGAAGTGTAAAGATACTCAAGCTCACGCGCATCAAATATGCCGTGAGGGGCATCCTCTGATAGATTTTCACCTGAATATAACTCAACCCACATCCTGAGTCGGTAATCCAGAGTGAATTCACCTATCTCAATCCAGAAATGTGGATATAACTCAAAATACGTTTTGGGGTTTTTAACTACCCCGCACATTCGTTGATGAGAAATGCCTGCATGAGTTAGAGCACTGCTTATCATTAATGTATGACCATCGCACTCAACGGGTGCATTCTCAATAGCCTGTAAGAGATTATTTAACTTCACAAGACAATCGGGCATAAGGATATTGGCCATATAAATACCTATTCCGGAAATTCTGAGAGGAATTCATTAAAGAGATTATCATCGTACAGTGGGTATAATTGCTTCATCATACCAAAACCGGACATAGCTGCACTTCGCAAGTCGGGATAAAAAGTAGGCTTAGTGATAAGATCGCTTTCATTCTTCAGCACACCTTCGAAGCAGCCGTAATCTTCCCCAAACTCCTGAACTATCATCCAACGGCCATCCTTGCATTCAACTACCATAATAGCAGACTTGGGGTAGTCGCCAGCTGGAGTCAACCAATCAAAATGGTAGTGGGTGATAGTTTGATAACTCTTATGGACATTCATAGCATTAACCCTGAAGCAAGACTTAGAAAGTGAGAGGTTAGTGTCTGATAAAGTACTGTATATGCATACAGTATGGATTTAACATAACAATGATTAAGCGCACCTAAGTTGTAACAGCAAAGTTGTAATGTCCGCTTTGGGCTAAGTTAAGATGTCCGTCATGTATAATCAACAAGAAGATCACCATGACGGCTCATGCAGCGGAGTTTTTTACATTGGATGAAGTTAACCGACTCAAAATCATTCAGGATGTTGTTGATCGCCGTCTGACAACTCAAATGGCAGCTCAGCGACTGGGCATCTCGGATCGCCAGTGCAGACGGCTTCTGTCGCGTTACCGTGAATCTGGCCCACTTGGTATGGCTAATCGTCGTCGTGGGAAACCCAGCAATAATCAGTTGCCTGATGGCCTTGCGCGGTATGCACTCAGTATTATACGTGAGCGCTATGCAGACTTTGGGCCGACTCTGGCGTGTGAAAAGCTTGCAGAACTGCACGATGTCCACCTGTCCAAAGAAACTGTCCGGTCGCTCATGGTTAAAGCCGGTTTCTGGGTCCCCCGTAAGCAACGTGCGCCAAAAATTCAGCAGCCACGCTATCGCCGGGCCTGTTGTGGCGAACTGATACAGATAGATGGCTGTGACCACCACTGGTTCGAGAACCGTGCTCCAGCCTGTACCGCGCTGGTTTACGTTGATGATGCAACGAGCCGACTGATGCAGCTCCGCTTTGTAAAATCGGAATCAACATTCACCTATTTTGAGGCCACACGAGGCTACCTGGAAAAACATGGTAAACCGCTGGCGTTATACAGTGACAAAGCCAGTGTATTCAGAATAAACAACAAAAATGCCACTGGTGGTGATGGCTTTACCCAGTTTGGGCGTGCGATGCATGAACTGAATATCCAGACTATCTGCGCGAATACCAGCTCTGCCAAAGGCCGCGTGGAACGCGCTCATCTGACGCTTCAGGACCGACTGGTAAAAGAACTCCGGCTCAGGGGAATTTCTTCTGTTGACGCAGCCAATGAGTATGCTGATGAATTTATGGACGATTATAACCGGCGCTTTGCCAAAGCTCCGCGACATGACTTTGATGTGCATCGGCCACTTGAACATGATGATGATCTGGCTGCCTTTTTCACATGGCGGGAACCGCGTCGCGTTTCGAAATCTCTGACGGTTCAGTATGATAAAGTGCTCTATCTTATTGATGACAGTGAAATCAGTCGCAAAGCCATCGGGAAATACATCGAGGTCTGGCATTATCCGGATGGCCGAAAAGAACTCAGGCTTAACGGCGTTGCTCTTCCCTACTCCACTTATGATCGCCTGTCGGAAATCGACCAGGGAGCTATCGTGGACAACAAGCGGCTCGGACGTACACTAGAATATATTAAACTGGTTCAGGACAAACGCGACAATAACCGTTCTCAGGCAATACCTGCTGGCGATGGACCTTCACGGCGGCGCAGGAAACCAACTGATAAGAAATCCCAGCGATCACTGAACGGCGATGATATGCTGGAAGCTTTGAAAGTTTTACAGAGTCGTTCCGGTGAAATATTCGGTTCTAATACTCAAAAAACATAGGGCATAATATAGTAAAAGACATAGGCTGTAGTTTATTTAAGGGTCAGCTCAGATGCCCTGCATCAATAAGCGCCATACGAAGATGTTTTTGAATGAAATCTGCTTTATAAATGCTGTATCGGTGGGTATCGTTATCACATAAAAGCACCGCGTTTTTTTTCATTAAAGCGTACTGAGTTGCTATATCATTGTTTCTAATAAGATAATCGCGAAATGCCAGATGTTTTATTATTTGAGCATCCCCGGTGGTGAAAGCATGGATGTGATGACTGCGCTGGTTTTCACCTTTTGTGAAGTACCTACGATTGGAAATTCCATTTTCACCACGCACAGTATATCCGGCACGCTCCATTGCCTGATTCATGCTGTCCAGTTCATCAAGATTAGTAACTTCAATTAATATATCTATCACTGGTTTAGCTGATAATCCAGGCACCGAGGTGCTACCAATATGGTGAATCTGGGATATCACATGACCAAGTGTTACCTGCAACAGAGAACGTTCGTTCTCAAATAATGTAGGCCACATGTCATCATAATCAACAACAGTCAATATTCGCATATTCAACAATCTCACATTTTTAACGAATTTTGTTCATTCACAATGAGGGGGAATCCCATTCCCTCTTTAATTTTTTCTACGTTAGCTCTGGACGTCAGCTTTTCTATTAAAGTAAATGCGACATTAATAGCTGTTGCAGGACTTTGCGATGTAATGATATTACCATCCACTACAATTGGGCGGTCAATGACATTGACACCCATTTCAGATAACTGCGTTTGACGTTTACTGCTCAGATGATACGTCGTACCCATTCTACCTTGAAGAGCACCGCTTTTTGCTACTGGTAAAGCGCCAACACAGACAGAAGCGATAATTTTGTTTTGGTTGTTAAATTTTCGAATAAGGCTGACCAGCCGCTCATCAAATGCATCCTCGTAAAAACCAGCCCGGCTCATTCCGCCGGGAATGGCAATGGCATCAAAGCTATCACCATCAATTTCATCCAGTTGATATTCTGGTTCGATGGTGAAATTCCAGGCACATTTAACTTTTTTTCGTAGACCAACTGTTACCAATTCTACGGGTTCCATTCCGTAAGTTGTTGTCCAGCCAATAGCATCAGTAAATGCACTGGCTTCATATTCTTCTAATCCCTGACAAAGGAATAAAATAACCTTCTTCATTTCGTAATACCCATAACAAGGGAAAATCCATAAATATACGGTAATAATAACACAAGTCGTGTACATGTCTCTTCTTGACATACCGTTTTGAGCGGCCATGTGTACGGCTTTGAACTGGGCTTCCATCCTTTGTAATCAAAGGACATTTCAGCTTTGCTGGCAGGCGGACATCTGAACTTAGCCTTGACATAAGTAATTGATTTATCAGTGTTTATTTTTTTAACATTTACGTTTCACGTACTGATAGAATGCTTTTATGCCAACGCTGACGGTCATTCATCTTTATCAGAAATTTGGGCATCTTCTAAAAACATCTTTGTACGGTAATCATCTTTCCAGCCTAACCAAACTGAATCTTCACCTCCGGAAGAAACAACTTTACGGTTTCCTGTAAGATTATCAGCCTTTTCTAAGCATATTGACTGCATTTCAACGAGCAAATCAGCTTCTGCGACTTCCGTGCCGCCTATCGTTTCATAGCCGGAAATCAGAACAAATGAGCAGTTTAGTTAATTCTGGGTAATCATCTTTATAATCACCAGCTCTGGTTGCTGCCTGTCTACGGTTCATGACAGCATAAGTCTCATAATGACTGACCAAACGCAATATCAACACCAGATAAATTAGAACAATACCAGCAATGATTAGATATCTGGAACCGTTACACAAATCCATAACTGTCTCAATTTGAACGTCTAACATTGTAATATATCTCATTTTTTGCGGAGATCGCCTCAGCCGAACTTCAATTCCGTCAGAAATTTTAAGGTAACGACGTATAATTTCTACCTTAAGCTCCGATTATGAATCAACGCCAACCAGCATTGCTTTCTAATGCGCCTTAAAAAGATTATTTTTCAAACCACTGGCTCTGTACAGCGATAAAACCGGTGTTTACAGGTATACAACAAAAACGGCACTGCTCGAGAGAAGCGTTACTTTAAATTTTCCGCGATCACCCGACCTTCTCTGCTGCGGACTAAGTTCTAAGTGAAGAAATCCTTGTGATCTTTTTATCTACGGTCAGACGAACCACGATAATGCGTGTCAATAAGAAAAAAACCACCTTATAAAGGTGGTTTTATATAGCTACGAAAATTTTTTTAGATCAGGAAATCTTCGAGAGTTTTTCCTGCATCCAGCTGAGCTTTAATTGGTGCCGGGGTACGACCCTGACCTGTCCAAGTTTTTTGCTCACCAGCTTCGTCTATGTAAGCATATTTCGCCGGACGAGGTTCCCGCTTTTTTCGTACTTTAATGTTAACGGCCGCGTCCATCAGTTCATTCGGATCTATACCATCAGCGATCATCATTTCCCGGTACTGAGAGAGTTTTTCTAAACGCTCTCGATTAGCTGCTTCAGCCGCCTTTTCTTCTTCACTGCGTTCAGTGACTACTACAGTGAACTTTTCTAATACTTCTTCGAGCACTTCTAATGGCAGCTCTCGTGCCTGGGCGCGAAGTGTACGGATGTTATTGAGAACCTGTAATGTCTCGCTCATAGTTACCTCTTTAAGCACAGTGTTATGCAGTTACATAACAACATTAAATTAATTAAAAAATTTCAGCAAGTGGCTTTGCAAGTTAAATTATTTCAATCGAGAAATGTCTTAAAAAGGAATCGCTCTCATGCTGATTCTATCTTCCTTAGACAGGATACTTCCCGGTTGGTAAATTCACAATCTTATAAAAAAACACCTCAGAAATTCTGTCTCTTTGGTTATGAATTAATCGTTGAATTCAATGTAAAGAGGTTTTGTAATTGTAAATGTCACCAGGGAAATAATCAATACAATTTAGTTCGAAATTGTGAAGACCGAAATGTTATTCCTTATTTATTTATTCGCTTTGCGCCATTGACGTGGTTCAATCGAGTTCGGGTCCGACCACAGACCTTTACCTGCATTGCGAGCGTTCTGCTCAAGAGTCCCATATTCAGGTACAGTTAATCGATCCTGATAGCGATAAGCCCAGGCCATTCCTTCTGCAACCATGACGGCATTAATATCCTGGCTTTTAAGATAGATTGTACCAAGCATACGTCCATAGGCGTCCTGCCCATGGTCCTGAATATTTACAATCTGGTTTGCGACCAGCTGGATCATTGTCTGCTTAGCCTTCTGGCCGAAGGCTTGCTTACTTTCAGGGGCATCAATTCCATAGAGCCGTATTCTTGTATTTATTACACCGTCATAAGCCTGTACAGTATCACCATCAATTACTCTGACAACTTTTGCCGAGAAAGTTTTGGCAATTGAAGTCAGCGGTGTTGTTAAAAGAAAAACAGCCAGCGGGAAAATGGCTAACTTGTTCATCCGGATGTTTATCTTTGGTTGTCTCTGGGTGATAATCATAAAATGTGATTTGAGGGTGAAATCACAACGATTTTGAAAAGTTACTTTCAAAGTATATGTTACTTTATTAACTACATGCTATTGTGTCAATGTATATGAAAATTATTGCCAGAGGTGAATGACAACGCATCTCAGCTCAGTAAAGGTGGGGTATGTCGACTGTTAATGATGTGATTATATCTTTTGGAAATGACAGTAAAAGGTATTCAAGAGACTTCCAGACAAAAGACGAATTTAAAAAGAGCTGGTACGCAGTTTTGTCCCGGGCGCATGCTTCTGTAGAAGCTAAGGTTAGCTGCTCCTGTAAAGGAAAAGGACAGAAATCACTTGCCGTAAAATATCACTCAGGCGGTGATACTTATTTCCTGGCACGGTACCCAAATACGGGTAGTCAACATTCTCCCGACTGTATTTTCTTTACGCTGGATAAAGACAATTCAGGGTTAAAATGCTATACACAAGGTGTCGTCAAAGACCTTAAAGATGGTGGTTACGGCATAAGGCTAGCCGTGGCATTAGCCTCATCTGACTCGGAATCTACCTCGATCGTACCGGCGGATAACAGGAATACACCTGGTGGCCTCTCACAGAATAGCATGTCATTGCTGGGTCTTTTGCAGTTCTTGTGGGATGATAGCGGTCTGAATCGTTGGTATCCGAAAATGGCCGGGAAACGTAATCCTGGTAAGGTATTCAACCTTATATCCCACTCGGCAGAAAAAATTAAAGTCGCATCACATCCACTGTCCATGCATTTAATTGTAGGTGCATACCCTTCAACACCTCAGGTCATGAAAAATATAAAAATGACATCAGATGCTCTGAAGAAAAAGGAGCGTTTGATTTGTCTCAATATTCTATCGAAATATAATCCTGAAAAACATTCGAATACATCAAAACGACTTCCTGTCAAGTTCTTTTCTGGTGTTCCGATCGTGCTGATGAATACTGATAACTGGGCATCTCTGGAGAAGAGATTCAGCTCTGAAATAGCAAATTGGCGTTCAGGAGGCAACGTCATCTGTATTGCTATAGGCGAGCCGGGTAAATTTAAGGGGAATGATACATACTATCTAAAAACACTTCAGATTGCTTTGATGAATGTTGATGATAACTGGATCCCAGCAGACTCGAGCTATGAACTGACCATGCTAAATTATCTTCATAAGCATGAGCGATCATTTATAAAACCCCTGAGATATGATGCTTCTAATAATGATGTATTTCCGGATTTCTGCCTGACGGATATTGGGGGGACTGAACTTTTTACTATTGAGGTATTTGGTATGGATACTGCTTCATATTTGGCGCGTAAGGTGATCAAAGAAAGTTACTATAATGAACGATATGGAAAGGATGGGTGGGCTTCATGGGTTGCACCGGCTGGACCCCTTCCCCATCTTCCCGATAAGGCCAGCAGTTAACTACCAAATGCTTCTGTAAGGTATTCGTTCTAAGGAAAACAGGACCCGATATCATGGACGATTCCACTCCCCTGCTCGTTCCCCAACCAAAAGATAAAAGTTACTTTTGCGGCGTAAAGGGCTTCATCCCTGATGTTCTTCATCCAGCGATTTTAATACTGACCCTTTAACCGGATAGAAATCATCCGAATATTTTCTTTTTCTTTGCTGCGCGCTACGTGAAATCTGATGTACTCACCCCTCCGATTTTCTTCAGATTTCGCGTAGCGCAACCTGAGCGAAAACCACTCGAAAAGTAACTTTTAGACTGATTTAGAAGCCGGTTACCTCCATTTTGGATATTAACATCCTATTAACACATGGAATAATCGTTATTATTCTAACTGTTAATAGGATGTTACGCACATCTTGGCGAGGTCGAAAAATGAGCACACTTTTGTTTATTCCTGAATTCATGCGTTTTGTTTGTTTTTATATCGGCATATTGAAACCTTGTTTTATTTAATAAGCATCAATTTTATAATCAATTTCTGTTATATTATCGCTATTGACATTTACCGTTGTAACTATATCCAATGATATTAAATCACATACATATAAACGTGACGGTGTCACGGAATATGCGCCCAGAGAGACCCTTTTCGCGAAAAAAGCAGTTCACTCCCATAACGAAACGTGGGCTTCTTTTTTGCAGATCGTATGTGGATGTCTTCAGGTAACAGGAAGGAAAGTGATGCAGGCATGAAAGGATGACAAACCGGCAAAGGGGCTGCTACTGCTCCATATTCAACAAACCACCCCTGGTTAGTTGAATCCTTTGCCGGTTTTGCTGACAATACCAGACAGGTAAACTTTTTCCATCAGATTTTCTAGTCAACTTGTTGCATTCATAGTTTTTTTCATAATTGGATGCCCTCGCAGGGCTACTACGGTTTTCAAGCCTTTCGTGCATCAGTTTAAAAAAAATAGCTAAATAGCGATTTTGCGCTTTTAAAGGGAAAATCATCCTCAGGCTCACAGTACTATAAAAGTATCAATAATCAGGAGCCATACTATGACTATCCTAAAAGTACATTATTCACCAACTGACGGAATCCCTTTGAACACCCTTTATTTGAAGGAAACTTCAACCACTGAGCGTTCAGGTTCAGTGTTGGGTGGCGGCATATCGGGAGACTCTGTTATTCTGGGAGGCGGAGGTTATGCCGGTTCGGAAATACAGAAAACGACTCGCTCTACTGTCTTTGCACCACCTGATGAAGTTACTGCTGAGCCTGACAACTCAAAAATGTTAACCCGGATCTCGTTCGTAATTGTTGGGATGATTGTACTTGTATTTATTACTTTAATAACAAATGGCATTGTTGATAGCTTTGCCGTAAATTTATCTCAAACTACCGCCTCGTTACTGGAAAATGCCCCATTCTTTATTATCGCACTATCTGTATTTTGTTCTTTATTTGTAATAGGATTGACAGAACATGATTACACTCCTGTATTAGAAGAGCACAAACGAAATGAAGAGCGTTTGTCTGTATACCACAGACTACGGTATGTTGAAGCTGATAATGTTGTTTTTGACCCTAAATCGATGAACGGATGTTACGCAGAGAGAAAGTTCATTAGTATACTTGTTGAAAGCTGTATCTCTAAGAAATAAACTTGTTTTCTTTCACTAAGCCTTTCATGAAAGGCTTAGTAACTTTTAATCCTCCCTTCGCTCACCGTTTCTATATGTTTACGGATTTTGAAAGTACTGGAAAGTTACTTTCTCATGCTTGAAGTCGAATCCAAAAATATTAACTGTTTTTGACAATAATTAAATATGACGATTATAACAATTGTGACTGGCGAGAAAAATAATTACTGATAATATGTCTTTATGTGCTGCCTATTCTCTAAGGATGGTAATCTATGACATTAACCTCGCTTGTCCCGATTAACGCTTTCCAACGATGTGCAATGGCTTCTATTGCTTCTGTAGAGAATCGCAGGTCTTTGGGACGGAAAACAGGAGAGCTGGCCTACGTCAAAGCCTTTTTTAAAGAGCTTACAGGTAAATCTCAAATTACCTCGAATGACTTGAGAAAAGTCGATGCGAGTTACGATCCATTTGTTCGTGGAGAAGCAACAAAATTTGAGTACCTTCGTGCTATCGATATTCTGATTGAATCTCGTGGAGAGCGTTTTATTCTACCCCTTTCAAGGTCTCTGGCAGTCTCCATGTTTCCAGGGTTACAGAACCGGGATTTACAGCGACGCGAACACCGTGACCGGATTCATGAACAAAGGGTGGAGCGTCTGACAATCAAAGAGTCTAACTTGTTGAATTATAAACTGGAACTTAACGTATCAAAATCCAGACTTTACCTGTCTTTCTGTCTTCCTGGTCAACATAAACTCTGGTTAGAGGAGTGGCGAAACGATATCCATGGACAAGGACTTACAACGACTGATATTTACCTGCTGATTAACGACTGGTGGTCATCATTCTGGATCACTTCATACAGAAAGGACTATATCTGGTGTTACACACTGGCTGATTTGCTGGACGAGATTGATTATGTTCTTAGCACTATTACAATTATGGAGTTTAACGTCTGTTTTTCGGCACTACCATTATCTCTTATATATAAAGCTAGATAGAATACAAAGCTTCAATCAGAAAAGATTTAATTTTGCAAGCCCAGTATTTCTTGCTTCTTTTCATAGCCTTTTTTGTGCCACAATGGGGGTGAATATTATCATCCAGAATTTATGAACCTGACTTTGATTATTATTGTTTCCGGTGAAAATACCCCCTTGATGGGCTGACTTTGTTTAGTATGATGGTCTTACTCCCAATCGACCGTACTCATCAATAACAGATATGAGGTTTATCATGGCTGACTATTATTCAGAATGCGCTTGTCTTATTGAAGCAAATCCTACTCAAACTGCTATATTACTTGAAGCAATGAATGAATTGTTTGAACCTGACGATAATTTTATTCAAAAACTCATTTCATGTGATAACACAAACGACCTTTCAGAAATGGAGATTATTGTACGTCACTGTGTGCTAAACCACCCAGGCAGAACTGTTGCTAATATTCCTGAAGACCTGGACTGGCATTTTGACGGGGATAAATGCTCTGAAGGTTTTCTTATTAACAGTGATCTCGGAGATTTCAATTCTGAACATGCTGCGCTGTTTGCTCAGGCGGCACTTATTGCATTTGACAGAAATGAATTGATAGAGTTCAAAATTGCTTTTACATGCAGTAACTCAAAAAGACCTGACGGGTTTGGAGGCGCTGCTTGTGTCGTGAGCAAGGATTTTATCCGATGGACAGGTCTACACAATTTTCTTGAGGCTGAACGAACAGCTTTCGCCGAGAAGATGAAATACTTCTTTTGTGAATTTACAGAGGTCGTCGGTGAACTTGAATATCCAGTATCGTTTATATTGCGTTGCCCTGACAGCGTTAATGCAGCGCATAGATATGATGAGATACAGCTTAACTTTCGCGATGGTGGGGAAATAGATGCCGAAGGAGGAATACAATTTAGTTCTGGCTCTGCCATTAAAAAATCCAGTATGAAACCAATCACTCCGGATGAGTTCCGAGTGATGAAATCGTACCTGAACGTCATGTGATTTTCCTTTGGCTAGGGCATGATCCCGCAGCTCTCCTGCCCTGATACGTCTATTTTTGTGAGGCATTATGACTAAGCAAATATTACCCAATGAACTGGCTGAAATCGTCACCGGTCTTCTTATTAAACCTGAACTGCTGGGTGAGCTTGACTCTCGTGAGGCGCACCAGGCCTTCATGCTGGATATAGGGCGGGTAATTGCTGATCACTGTGGTGGACGGGTCAACGGCGTTACGGATGGCGATGTCGCAAAGCCCTATCTTTCAGACATTGAGTGTACCCCCACTCTCCACATTGAACCCGATGACCGCCTGCCTTCGACTGAACGTAACGTATGGTCAAATTATCATGTTGAAGCCTGGGCAGACGAGGGACAGGAAACTATCCTCGACACGGCAATCCGAAACTCTGACAGAGCAGTCCTGCAAACTCTGCTTATTGTCGCCGCACAAAAAGAATCTGTCGGTTCTCCTGTTATTAAACGAATGACGGACTGGCGTATCCCTGAAGGTTAACCGGTTTGTCCTGATGCGGATTGCAGAATTCATACGACCACCTACCATCTTGATAACCAGAATTCAATCGAGAGTGGTGGCTGGATAGGCAGCGGTGAGCGCATACCGGTTAAAATCACCGGCAGTCTAACCCGGATGAATATCATCGTGGTGCTCTGTCTGAACAACATCGCCCGGACAGTGACAGGCTATTACCCACTGATTAATGCCAGAAACGTTTGTGAGTTTTTTATCGCCATCCGGCAGATTTATCTGGTCAGGCATAAGGTGTATCTTATAACGGACCGTGCGCCGTATCACCAGGCCTCACTGGTACAGGACTGGTCAGTGGTGATGAATGAGCATACGCGGAACAACCAGTATTTCGCCACATCGAAGGACTTCCTGCAGGTGATCAACGGATTTTTCAGCGATATCCTGCCAGAGATAGCGGGTAAACGGGATAGTCACATTAACGATATTTTTTAGAAAGTCAGTCCAACATCATCAGGGTGATTGGGTATACTTCAAGCGCCTTGGCGTGCTGCTTGGGCAAAAAAACATACGATAAAAGCCGAACGGCGACCTAATGGTGCAGACTGAGATGGCGCATAAAAATCAGCCAATCCGTTACTTCGGTACTGGCTCCGGAATTTAACCATTATTTCTCAGGTTATCCTGCAACATCATTTTATCCAGAAGTTTTCTCAGCAAATAGCTGAAATGAGATCGCAGTGTAACGGGACACACTTTGACCACACAGAGCAGGAATAAATCATGTTACGTGGAAAAGAAAAAAAACAAGCATTAGAAAGCCTTTCCAAAGCCAGAACGGGTTATGAATCTCAGGCAATGGATACCCAGAATGCCATCACTGACCTGTTTTTACTGCGTCAGAAATGCAGCAAAGACCTGATTGCCCGTTGCGAGCACTTCGTCAACCGTCTGGCGAACACGCCAAAAGAGTTCGATAAATCCTGGGGTGAGCTGAGAGCAGAAATTGCTGAGTTCGACGATGTGGTCGAAAAGCTGGAAGAAGAGTATCGCGCCTCTCACGTGGGTAAAGGCACCGCTGCGGCGGGTGTTGCCGTGGGTGCAGGTGTGGCGGCGTTTGCCCCGACTGCTGCACTGGCGATTGCAACTACCTTCGGCACGGCCTCTACAGGAACAGCAATCGCCACACTGAGCGGTGCTGCGGCAACCAATGCCGCCCTGGCTTGGCTGGGTGGCGGTGCTCTCGCGGCTGGAGGCGGCGGGATGTCTGCGGGAAGTGCCCTGCTGGCGCTTGCAGGCCCGGTCGGCTGGGGGATCGGCGCGGTGGGTATCGCAGGCGGAACCTTACTGGCACGTCGTAAAAACGGCAAAATAATCGATCTGGCTCAGACCGAAGAGCGTGAAGTAAGTTTGCAAACCTCAAAACTGCGCATAGTGGGACGTAGCGCGGAGGAGCTGAAGGTGATGACCTCCGAGCATTATCAGGGTACTGAAGGCATTGTGGATGAACTGGAAAAAAACGCGCCGCACGATTACACCAAATTCAATGCGCATCAGAAAGCGCAGCTAGGTGCATTGGTAAACCATATCAATGCCTTGTCAAAACTGATTAACAAGAAAATCCAGTGATGGACGGAATGAAAAGTCATACTCCGGTGGTGGATCAGCTCATCGGTAGTGCGGTAAATGCCCTCAACCAGGCGCGTATTGACGATGAGTTTTTAAAACTCTCTCAGCAAGATATTGCGTTTGATCTGGCTCGTGAACAGATGCAGAAGGTGCGTGACTTTATCGCCTCTCCTGGCAATATTATCGGCAGCATGAGTACCAAACATGGCGAGATTGCCGAGCAAGTTGAGGTGGCCTTACGGAATTCAGAGCAGGCCATTGAAGAGGGGCTACAAGATGCTTCCACTTTTCGCGCCACGTTTGAGGGAGTGGGCCGCTTCGCGCGGGCGGATTATCTGATTGATGGCGTTGAGGTTCAGTCCAAATTCATTAACGGCACCAACAATAACCTGATGCATGTCCTGAAGCACATGGATGACTACCCCAGTTTCGGCAAAGATGGGGCGTTCTACCATATTCCGAAAGATACTTGGCAGGAGATCCAAGACATTCTCGACGGCAAACCCGTTGAAGGACTCAAATCGACCACGATTGAGGCGATTAAAGCAAAAGTCGCTGAAATTGAGAGGGAAACACAGCGGCCTTTTGCTGAAGTGGTGCGTCCGGGCATCTCTGATTATAAAGATGTCCAGCTGGGGAAAATCAACGAGACGCTCGACAAGCACGATCAGGAACTTGCCAGTCAAAACGACGCGAAACGAACTCAAATCATCGGTGATCATCAGCCGTCACTGGCCGAAGGAATGCGCGCTACGGCGATGGGAGCCGCTGTGGGTGGGGCTTTCGCGCTCGGAACCGGGATATACCTCAAATACCGCGACGGTAAAAATATCTTTCGCGGAGATTTTGATGCCCAGGACTGGCAGGACGTTGGGCTGAATTCGCTGAAAGGCGCAGCTGTCGGTGGCGTATCAGCCGGGGCGATTTATACCCTGACCAACTGCGCGTCGATTGGCGCCCCTTTTGCAAGCGCACTGGTCACCGCGACCAAAGGTGTGGCAAGCCTTGCTCTCTCTTATCAGCGCGGGGAGATTGACCTGGATGAGTTCACCAATCTCGGGCTTATTATCTGCGCAGAGTCAGCCATTGTTGGTGCCATGACCGTAGCAGGACAGGCCTTAATCCCTGTGCCGGTACTGGGGGCGCTCATTGGCTCGATTTCCGGTAAGTTTATGGTCACCGTGGCCAAAAGCCTTGACGGTAAAGCACGTCATGCGTTGCAGGCACGCATGGATGAGTTTGCCCGCCGGTTAAATGCTCTCGAGCAACAGGTGCTTAATCGTATCTTGTCCGAATTTGCCGCCCTCGGAGAACTGACGGCAGCTGCCTTTAATGTCGATAATAACCTTAAGTTGCTGGAAGCAAGTATCACACTTGCACAAGCGCATGGCGTTGAAAAAGACAAAATCATTAAAAATGCGGATGATCTGGATGCGTTTATGACGGCCTGATGTCGGGATAAATGTGTTTAAGATTAAAACAGCCCCGTTTGCAAGAATGGGGCTGTTTTATTTATATATTTTACCTAAGTAACTTCTTGATGGATGATAGAAGTACTCCAACAACTGCCATCATGCCGCACCATGGGCACAGGCTCCAGCAACTTGTAGTACCATCTGTATAGGTATGACTACAGAGGTCTGAACTTTATACTTGTGAAGGAACAGTAATAAATTGTCCTCTCTCAATCTAGAGCCTGAGGTTATCGCATCAGATATTACTGAGCAAACAATCACGAAAAAGTTACTTTTTTCTCAGAAGGTGCCTGGACCCCTGCCCTTCATTTTGACGCGAGCAGGATGTCAGCACCTTACGTGCGGTTACTGTTATTCGCGTCCTGGTGGTATAGTGCAGCGGCTGGCAGAAGTAACCTACTATCCAACGGAATAAGATCACGATGAACGTCATTCAGCCCCGCATGCTCTCTGTATTTGATTTTGACGGTACGTTAACGCGGCATGATAGCTTTATCCCTTTTCTGCGGTTTGCCTTTGGCAATCGGGCGTTTTCGCGACGTATCGTCAGCATGGCTCTACCCACGTTACGCTGTATGCGTAAGCAGATGACGCGTGATGAGCTTAAAGAAACGCTCATTACAACTTTTCTTACTGGTGTTGAGGAAAAGTGGGTGTCTTCTAAAGCAGAGGAATTCTGTCAGCTCTACTGGCATCGCCTCATGCGCCCGGCAGGTTTGATTGCTGTGGCGAATGAAGTCACTTCCGGCGCGATCGTCACCTTATGTTCTGCGTCGCCGGAAATTGTACTCAGACCCTTTGCCGAAAAACTTAGGATCAAACTGATTGGTACACAATTAGAGACAAAAGACGGCATTCTGACCGGCAGAATCAGTGGTCATAATTGCAGGTGCTCACAGAAAATTATCCGGCTTGAAAAAGAATATGGACCTCTGACTGACTATCATCTTCGCGCATGGGGTGATACGCGGGGAGATTATGAACTCCTTTCCGCAGCGACTGAGGCTCACTGGCGTCACTTCCATCAAGGTTTCCGTCGTAAGCTACCGTCGAAGCTAATCATCAGATAAAAATTGCCCTTTATCGTTTTGGAAATTTTTCTTTACATAAAGGCGATATATATTCTACATTTGGCCACTGTAACTGGTATAAAAATGTGTGCATCCTGGTAAATCGGTAGCTCGAACATTTAGGTATGCTTCAACCTGTTACCATTGGAATACCTACTTTCAACCCGCTTTTCCGAGCGGGTTTTTTTAACCCCACCCATGTGTTCCTGGGTAAAACATACTGGGTGAAGTTGACTTTCAGGGATCACATCTGCATATCGCCCTTTTTAGCTCAGTATACTTTGGAGAGGAAGCACTACGGTTGTCGTCAATGCAGCAGGGCTATCGCCCCTTACCGGGGCGGAGACTCACAGAATGGTATAGTTCATTGGCAAGGCTGAATTGTTCTAAACTCACGGCTGGCTCTCAGTCCAGTCAAACTCAAGTTGTTTAGCGGTTAATAATGCCAGTTCCCTGCTTTTAAACCGCTCAACTAAATGCAGACTCATATCTATACCAGCTGAAATTCCTGCCGAAGTCACGATTTCGTCCTCATCAACCCATCGCACGCCTTCTTTTACAGAAAGCCAAGGGAACATAGCACGTAAATCTGTCACATCTTCCCAGTGCGTTGTAGCCGATTTTCCCTCCATGACCCCGGCGGCTGCCAGTAAAAATGCACCTGTACATACCGATGCGGCTATCGTCGTGGTTAATGCTTGCTTAGCAATCCACTCAAGCACGTTTTGCTTAACAAGTTCAGCGCTTACGACCCCACCCGGAACAATCAGACAATCTATTACCGGGTGTTTATCCATTGAAAAATCAGGATCTATTTTCAGTCCAGCCCTTGCACGAACAGGGCTTAACGACTCACCTACTGTAAAAACATTAAATAGTGGAGTATCACCCCGGTTAACTCTGGTGGCACAGGTAAATACTTCATATGGGCCTGCAAAATCTAGAACTTCGACATTATCAAAAATATATATTCCAACCTGTATAGTCATGATCAGATTCCTTCATGATTCAGAATATCAGGACAATCAGAATGACACCAAATTACGTTCCCGTAAAATAACGCTGAATAATTTGTTACTTAAAGTCAACTCAGCCCGAGCTGAGTTATCCGATCAATTTCCCAATACCCCAAATTACAAAACGATTATGGTATGTGATTTTCACGCAATACCCGCTACTTTTGCCTGCTCCAGCCAGTCTTTAAATTCTTCCAGTAGTTGCTCGTATAGCACCTCATCCTTTACTGTTGCGAAGTTATCGATGGCAAAGAAGTTACTGTTGTCTACCCGGCGGTCGCTAAATGTGTCCAGCTTCTCCAGAATGCCATAATTTGAACCGCCCAGCCCCACGAACTTCCAGAAAATAGGATAGTTTGCTGAACGGCGGATAGCCTCTTTAATATCTCGTGTTTTGCTGATCCCGCCATCTGTAATAAACACAACAAAGACGGGTAAGGTGCTGTCCTTGAAATAATCGATAACCTCATTCATGACTGGCGGCTCATTGTTCGTCCCGCCAAGGCCGGGAAGGATTTCCCAGGCCGATCGTTTACCCGTGTTCTGTATGGCAGCAATGTATCCGTCAAGATTGTCCAGTGTGACGTCAGGGTATTTCTTGTGACGCTCAGCAAAGCCCCATACATCCATCGTGCCGTCATCGTCGAACTGGACAGACAGGACAGCTATACGGTCAAGAACGGCCTGTACATGCCCTTTTTTAAACTGGCCGGTCATAGAGCCTGAGGCATCGAGAACAAAAGCGACTCGTGCTTCAACGGTATCCAGTTTGTGTTTTGCCAGCGAAATACTGGCTTTCTTAGCCAGGCTTATAAGCGCAGGCGCTTTACCTTCGAGTTTCTTTTCAAGGCTGATCCGGGCTGGTTGCGGTACAACTTCTGCAGCAGGCTCCACGTCCACACCATAGCTGACTGCCAGAGGCTCAAGCCCGCCATTAAATCCCTGCCCAAGCGCCCTGAGCTTCCAGTTGCCCTGGTATCGGTAAACTTCCCCCATAATTACTGCCTTTTCTGTGCGGCCATTGAGATCGACAAAAAAGGTGGCCTGACTTTCAGCAGAAAGTTTCAGTTGCGCGAGGCCGCTTATTGTATCACTGCCATCTATCACCATAGTGATTGCAATCTTCTGAATCGTATCCGGGATCTGGTCAAGCGCAAAATGAACGACTGCGTGCTGGTGACCGGGGTTGAGTTTCACACTGCCACCGGCAGCACTGAGATTGTTGTAAAAGATAAAATCGGCATCGCCTGTCACTTTTCCCTCAGCATTCAGCATAAACAGGCACGTCTCAGGGGTACTGTGAAATCCAGGACTGGGGGGATAATCAAGCCGGAGAGTCAGTGTAGCTGTGTGAAGCGGAATGTTCTGTCCTGATTGTAATTGCATTTAGGCTCCTTGTTGACGGGTAAAGGGATCACTCAGCGGGTAGAAAAAACCCCGGACAGGCCGGGGTTTGGTTTTACTGGTTTATCAGATGTTGATGCCGTGCTGGGTTGCCAGCGCAGCCAGGCCACCTGCAAAGCCCTGTCCTACAGCCTTAAACTTCCATTCCGCGCCATGGCGATACAGTTCACCGAAAATCATTGCGGTTTCAGTAGAGGCATCTTCTGACAGGTCAAAGCGTGCAATCTCGGAGCCGTTATCGTTGTTCACCACACGCATAAAGCTGTTACTGACCATGCCGAAATTTTGCTTACGGCTGTCTGCTTCATGAATGGTGACTGCGAATACGAGTTTCTTAACGTCTGCGGCGACTTTTGTCAGATCAATTTTGACCTGCTCATCGTCACCGTCGCCTTCACCAGTACGGTTGTCTCCCTGATGCTGTACTGCGCCATCCGGGCTGGTGGTGTTGTTATAAAATACGAAATGCGAATCGGACAGCACTTTGCCGTTTTCGCCAACAAGGAATACTGATGCATCCAGATCAAATGCCTGACCATCTGTGACGCGTGCATCCCAGCCCAGGCCAACCAGAGCAACATTCATGCTCGGGGCTTCTTTAGTCAGAGAAACATTACCGCCTTTAACGAGAGAAACAGCCATTTTTTGCTCCTGCTAATCGTAGAAATCGTGTCTTAGATATCGGGGGTATCCCCCCCGAAGGATTTGGGTAAGAAAGTTACTTTTTTTATCAGGACGCGTTGATGCCGTACTGAGCGCACACAGAAGCCAGCCCACCAGCATAACCCTGGCCAACCGCACGGAATTTCCATTCTCCGCTGTGACGATACAGCTCACCAAACAGCATGGCTGTTTCAGTAGAAGCGTCTTCTGTCAGATCGTAGCGAGCAACTTCGGTCTGATTGTCATCATTCACCAGACGGATAAATGCGCCGGAAACCTGGCCGAAGCTCTGGCGACGAGCCTGAGCATCATGGATAGTGACAACGAAAATAATTTTGTCGACATCCCCCGGTACCGCGTCCAGTTTGATTTTGAGGGATTCATCGTCGCCATCACCTTCACCGGTACGGTTATCACCGGTATGAGTAACGGAACCATCAGCAGATTTCAGGTTGTTATAGAAAATAAAATCTGCATCGCCACGAACCTTGCCATTGGCTGCCAGCAGAAATGCTGAGGCATCGAGGTCAAAGTCCTGACCGTCCGTAGAGCGTGCATCCCAGCCAAGGCCAACCAGGACATTTTTCATGCTTGGCGCAGTTTTGCTCAGGGAAACGTTGCCGCCTTTAGATAGTGAAACGCTCATCTATTTATCCTCTTTCGTTAATCATTAATCAGCTGAGATCAGCTTTCTTTGTTTTCAGCTTCCGGCTTTTCCGGAAAGATGACACTGGCCAGAATACCAAGAGCCAGTACACCTAGTACGACATACAGGCTGGTGGTCGCAGACAGGCTGTAACCATGGTGCCAGATGTGATCAGTAGCGTTCAGACCCAGCTTAAACGCAATGAAGAACAGCAGGACGATAACAGCTTTCTCCAGCTGGGACAGATACTGTTTCAGGGCTTCCAGTACAAAATACAGAGTACGCAGGCCCAGTATTGCGAACATCATGGCGCTATAGACAATCAGTGGTTCACGACTGACTGCAATAATTGCCGGGACTGAGTCAAAGGCAAACATCACGTCAGAGAGTTCCACTACAGCCACACATAACATCAATGGGGTGGCGTAAAGCGCTGCCTTTTTCAGTCGCCCTACAGATACGTCTTTGTTTTCTGGCTTAGCCAGTTCGGCATCCACTTCTTTTTGGGTCAGCAGGAATGCATGTCCAGACAGTTTCGGCCAAATCGGGAAGAAACGTTTAACCAGACGATAAGCAAGGTGCTGAGAATAATCCTCAATTTCGTCATCATCTCCACCGCCTTTCAGCATCATGACTGCTGTCCAGGCAACAACTATGGCAAAAAGCAGCTCGACATAAGGCCCAAGGCTAAGCAGACCGGTACCGATCGCAACGAAAATCCCCCTGAAGACGATAGCGCCAATGATCCCCCAATACAGAACCCGGTGACGGTAACGGTCTGGTACAGAGAACCATGAGAAAATCGCCATCATGACAAACAGGTTATCAACTGACAGCACCTTCTCAAGGGCATAACCCGTGACAAACAGGCTGGCAACCTCGGCACCGTGATGCACATACAGGAAACCGGCAAATGCCATCGCGACCACTACCCAGAAAACGGACCATAAGGCCGCGCTTTTGAGGGAAATTGGCTTGTCATGTCGGTGCATGAACAGGTCAATAAAGATGGCACCGACCGACAGTGCAACAAAGACTGTCACTGTTTCAGCCGGAAAACCGATGTGAGTGGAAACCATATCGTACCTTTATCCGTTGTTAATTAGAGGCCAAATTCAGCCGGGTCAAAACCCAGTGAACGGGCAATTTCGCGGACAGCACTCTTCTCATCATCATCGAAGTTGCCATCACTTTTCGCGACAGCAATACCGACACGAAGAGCAAGCTGGGCTGCCTCAGGCTGGTCTTTCAGGGCGAGGATATACTTCATCGTTTCGCCTTTCCCGATTTCCAGGTCAAAGTCGAAGCTGGTCACTAGTTTGTTAAAAAACTCGATAACTTCTGCTGTCTCGAAGACTTTCAGCTCTTCTGATGAACGCAGAAATCCAATCATCTTCTGTTTTTCTTCTGAGCTAACGCCGTCACTGGCAACTGCGATACGGGCGCATACCGCGACGGTACCCTGCATAAATTTCTTGTTTTTGTAACGGCCTACCTGGCGGGTCAATTCCTCACGACCCGTGGTCAAAGCCCCTTTTACTTTGTCGAAAAAACTCATTCTCATACCCTCATCATTGCGTTTATTTGGAACCTCTGGACCAGCGAAACCCCCAGCCAAAAGCGCGGTCCATTTCCTCCTGGCCTCTGAAGTACTGGTTAATACGTTCCACACGAATGGAACCGTTCTCGTTGACCAGGCGGGCAATCGCACAAAGCGTACGTTTGTTATCCCCTTCAGTCAGACGCGTTTCAATCGGTGGTTGCTCCGGAACATGTAATGTCACCACGCCATCGGTTTTGTCCCAACTGGGCACGCCCTGATAGATAAAGGCATAAATCAGTACCTGGCGGATTTCTTTCCATTCGCGGCCATTAATGTGTAGCCATTCCCCATCCAGAGCCTCGCCGGTACGATCATCACCCTGCAGTTGAACATATGGCTCAGAGTGATAGTTACCAAAAGCATTACCGAGTGCCTGAACAACTGACTTATAGCCATCTGCGAGTTCAACGAATGCGCCAAGATCCAGGTCAATCGCTTTGTTCGAACTAAACATACCGCCCAGCAAGCCCCCTGAACCCGAGCCACGATGCCAGTTCAGGTTGATGCGGATTTCACCAAAATTGTCTTTTTTGGCAAGGCTGATGGCGGGCTTTTCTTTGGTTAGAGAAATTTTACTGAGGCTAACTTTAGGCGGAGCCGGAGGCGCTGGTGGCGGAGTGACTGGAGCAGGTTCATCCGCGACGTTGACGCCATAGTATTCAGCGAGAGGTTTCAGGCCGCCATTGAAGCCCTGGGCGATAAAACGAAATTTCCAGTCACCATTCCGGCGATAGACTTCACCGAGGATCAGAGCAGCTTCCTGACGGCCGCTCAGGTCTACCTGACCGCTGACCAGTGAGGTATTGCCACTTTCAATTTGTATGGACAAATGATTCAGGGAAGAAACTGTATGGCTGCCGTCACAGGTTACTGTGAACGCGACTTTCTGTACGTCGGGCTTGAGGCGAGACAGATCAACGGTAAAAATGTTATTGGTCCCTTCAGTACTGAAACTAACGGAACCATCTTCATTATGGGGTTGCCCGTAAAAGACCATATCGCTGTCACCCCGAACTTTTCCATCAGCGAATAATCGAAACGCCGAGGCATCAACAGGACCACCAGCAATGACTCTAACGCGGAGTTCCTGAGCAGGTACGGGGGCATTGCCCCCCGGTGTCAGATTCATGCTTTTACCACCGTACTGATGATATCGCGCTGCATATCGTCGATTGTGCGGCCACCGCTTGCTTTACCGTGGGCGGTAAAGTCCCAGTGGCCGTTGTTGCGCCTCAGGGAAGCGATAATGATACCGGTATGCGGGCCTTGTTCTGTCAGCTGATAGCGGGCCAGTTCTTTATTGGTCTGATCCACGACGCGGCAGAAGGCGTTATCCACGTCGTTGAAGGACTGTCCACGGAAACTATTCACAGTAAAAGCGAGGTATTCAACATTTGCCGGCAATTTTAAGAGGTTGACGTGAATGATTTCATCATCGCCATCCCCCTCACCTGTCAGGTTATCGCCGGAGTGGACGACAGAACCACAGCTGGATTTCAGTTTACGAAACCAGATGGTGTCAATTTTATTACCTGCCACATCCAGAAGAACGCAACCTGCATCCAGGTCTATGGAATCATTGCCACCAAAAATGCTGCCAAATAATCCCTTTTTCTTTATAGGATCCCAACCTAGTCCGAACTGAAGCTGGCTGAGAGCGGTGGATTGTTTGCTGAGTGATACCGTCTGGTTTTTACTTAAAGAAACCATATTCATTCCTTAAAAGGTATTGACTGATGTTTTTTAAAATTCATATTCAGTGAAGCTACATCAAAATCATATCATGACAAAGTTCACTCGCAAGATAAAAACTGGTAGGTTCTCATAATTTACGTTTCATTACATTGTGAATAACGATTATGCTCTTATTTATATTGTTGATATATATGTATTTTACTATGCCGCTGAGAAATCCAAAAACAACCAGAGTTTATCATATTATGATTGACACTGTGCGCGGGTGTTCTTAGACTTAAGTATCATAAAACAACTATCCTCTCATCAGGCGACAATAATAAAACATGGCTAAGAAAATTTGGTTTATGGAAGGATTATCTTCCCAGCGAGACATTGTTTTTGGGGTTAAATCATTTGCGGAAAAGAAAAATCAGAATATTGATGTCTTTTCGTCTCATCGCAATGAAAGAAATGAGATCTTGTCAGTCTCCGACTTTTCAATGATCGAACCAAAAAGTGAAGAAGAACGTCTTTCATTTATTCATTCAATTACGAGCGCTCATGGTATAAATGCGATACATACCGGTCGCAACTGTAAATGGTTTGAAAGCCACCGGGAAAACATCCAACGTTCTGGTGTCCACCTGACTACCGGGTCAACGGGTACCCACTGGTTTGAATTAGCCGACGAAAAAGTTACTTTTTCCGAGTTTATGGAAAAAAATGGACTTCCGGTTGTCCCGTCGGTTCGGGTAAAAAATGTAGACGAGCTTCGTACCCTGCTGAGTCATCCCCCTTTCCCTTCTGATTGCCTCTGCATTAAACCTGTGACAGGCATTTATGGCATGGGATTCTGGCGTTTTGATGACAATGTTTCCCCGGTAGCTTTTCTCAACAATCCTGATAGTCGTGTTATCCAACCATCACAATACCTGGCTGCTCATGCCCGTATGGACTGCTTTACTCCACAAGTACTGATGCCCTATTTACCCGGACCAGAATACTCTGTGGATATGGTGGTAAGTCAAGGCACGGTCCTGGCCGCTATCGGGCGGCGTAAAGAAGGTGTGCTTCAGTATCTGGAGAATGAAGGGGAAGCGATTGAACTTGCCATCAACTGCGCCCGCCTAATGAACGCAGACGGCATGGTCAATGTACAGACTCGCCATAATGCCGAAGGCAAACCACTATTGCTGGAAATTAACATGCGGCCATCAGGTGGTATCGGTTATACGCAGCACAGTGGCGTGAATCTGCCGGGTCTGTATGCCTTCCATACACTTGGGCTGATGGATGATGATCAGGTCAGGCAGTCAGCAAAAACTGATTTTTCACCTGCAGTCGTCCGCTCTGTCACCGATGTTATTCTCTATCCGGCATCATTGACCAACAGAATCGATTAATGGAGACAGATATGTCAGCAATTGATGGTAATTTCGTTTATCAAAAGACATTATCCTGTGGTCGGATTGAGGTAAGCAGCGAGGAAACCGATTATCCTCTTACTGATCTCTTTGATATCGCCGAACGGCGGAATCCAAAACGCGCATTTCTGTTTGTCAGTAAAGTGCTGGGTCGACATATTCCTGTCTCTCCTCTGGTCATGCGCAATGTTTATACACAGCTGGCGGAGAAGTTTCCCGGGACTCTGGACGGGCCGGTGGTATTTATCGGGATGGCTGAGACGGCTGTCGGCCTCGGGGCGGGGGTGTTTGATGAGGTGCGTAAACATCACCCTGACTGTGTTTATCTGACATCAACCCGCCATCCGGTCGATGCCGAACTGTTGTGCGAGTTTAAAGAAGAGCACAGCCATGCCACAGACCACCTGATCTACTATCCAGTTTCTGCGGCCATGCGGCAAACTGTAGCGGAGGCACAAACATTAGTGCTCGTGGATGATGAAGCCACGACGGGAAAAACGTTCCTCAATCTTCTCGCCTCATTACGTGCATCGGGTGCACTCCGGAAGGTACGACGGGTTATTGCTGTCACGCTGACTGACTGGAGCGGAGAAGCCCTCAGTCAGAACAGCCCCCTGCCCTTACATACAGTATCGCTCATCTCAGGCAACTGGCGCTGGACACCCGAACCGGACGCCCCGCTTCCTGTCATGCCTCAGGTAAATGTGACCTCCAGAGGGAACGACCCGATCACCGGCAAACAATCCTGGGGGCGACTCGGGATGCAGATACCGGCGAGTGACCTGGGTCTCCAGGTTCAGGTATCGCACGGTGAAAACATTCTTGTACTGGGCACCGGTGAATTTGTCTGGGAGCCGTTCCTGCTGGCTGAGCGACTTGAAGCGGCAGGTGCTCAGGTCGTGTTCAGTTCGACGACCCGCTCACCGATTTCCACTGGTTATGCTATCCAGTCCGCCATTGCTTTCAGCGATAACTACGGACTGGGTATTCCAAATTATGTCTATAACGTTGCTCATCAGCAGTTTGACCGGATCCTGATTTGTTGCGAAACGCCAGCTTCCAGCGTGGACCCCCGACTGCTTGAGGCGCTTTCCGCTGTCGCTCCCACCGTAGAGGTGATTACCTATGAATAAGCCCGTCGTATTCAGCGACCTCGATGACACACTGTTCCAGACCCGCCGAAAAATGGTTGATGAACTTGCCCTTGAACCGTTCCGGACCGGCGCACTGGATCGCAGCCTCACGCCTCGCAGCTTTATGACCGAAGAGCAGGCCATGCTGGTGGACTGGTTGCTGGAACATGCGGACCTCATTCCGGTGACGGCCAGAGGTACGGAAGAAATCAGTCGGGTACAGATCCCCTTCCGTTCCTGGGCCGTGACCACTCATGGTGCGGTGATCCTTCGTCCAGATGGTACGCCAGACAGCGACTGGAAAGCCCATATGCTGGAGTGCCTGTCCTCCTACGCCGACCGCTTAACGTCAATGCAACATATCATCACCGAGCTCATGGATGCACGAGGCATTAATGCCTGGGCACGCCTCAACTACGAATATGAGGGTACTCCGGTGTATCTGGTCATGAAGCATCGCGATAGCACCAAGCTTGATGAACTGAATGCTGTCGGGGATGAGATCGAGCGCGTTTTTTCGACCGAAGGGTTTTACATCCACCGTAACAGCAACAACATTGCCTGGTTACCCTGCCCGGTAGAAAAAGGGCTGGCCGTTTCATGGTTGCTGGAGAAACTGCGTCAGGAGCGCGGGGTTTTCCCGGTGATGGGGCTGGGTGACAGCCTGAGCGACCATCGGTTCATGAAACTCTGCAGCTGGTTTGGTCTTCCACGCCAGAGTCAGTTTGCCGAGGCCATATCACAGCATATTTTTGGAGAGCAATAAGATGTCGCATTTTGCCCCGTTTTTTGGTTCCTATAAACCGGACGATGTTCACTTTTTGCTGAAACCCATTGTCATGGAGATGACACCGGTTGACCTGAAGGAAGAACTGATTCAGTCAGGAAAAATGCATTATTCCGACATGTTAAGCCAGGAACCAGAGCCTACCCGCTGGCACCTGGATCTTTTCACCCGTGCGCTTGACTCGGGAGCTGCACGTCTGGCACTGGAGGTATCTTATCTTGCTCGTGAACTGGCCCATCGTGCTGGCGATGAACCCATTGTACTGGTCAGCCTGGTCAGAGCTGGTGTTCCACTGGGGGTCATGCTGCATCAGGCTCTGCGTGCGATGGGAAAACAGTCTTTCCACTACGGGATCAGCATTATCCGCGACAGGGGTATTGATGCTGCGGCGCTTGATTTTATCGAATCACGCCATGGTACTGGTGGCATAGTGTTTGTCGACGGCTGGACGGGAAAAGGAGCTATTACCGGCGAATTATCCCGCACTCTGAAGGACCGTCCCGGTTATCCGGAGCAGCCTCGACTGGTTGTGCTGGCTGACCCCTGCGGATGTGCCTGGCTTGCTGCCAGTGACGATGACTGGCTTATCCCGTTCGGGATCATGGGCGCGCCTGTCTCGGGTCTGATTTCGCGCTCTGTCTGGGCCGAAGAAGGCCTGCATGGCTGTGTGGTTTGCGAGCACCTTCAGTCTTTTGAATGCAGCCAGATGCTGGTGGATACGGTGGCACATTTCCGTGAACAGCTTGACGGTAAACCCCTTCCCGCTTCTGGCTGGGACGCAGGGAAAAATGCCGCACGCTGGCAGCTGAGCAGAAAAGTTATCCAGAGCCTTGCTGAGCGTTATGAGGTGGACAGCATTAACCGCATTAAGCCGGGTATCGCTGAAGCGACGCGGGCGGTTCTGCGTCGTGTACCTGATCATGTTTTTGTTCGCCAGATGGATGACCCGGATGTTTCTCTTCTTGTTGGGCTGGCAAAAGAGAAAGGTATCCAGGTGACGGAAGCCGGGGATGCGCTCGGTCAGTATCGTGCGGTTACCATAATCAAAAAGGTACGCTGATGAAAAAACAACCCACCCCATGGGAACTCGGTGCCACGCTGTATATGCCTGCCACACGCAAGGATATCGCTGAGGTCGTTCTGGAAGGGAAAATACCGGGGCTACGCTCTCTGGTTGTCTGCCTGGAAGATGCGGTCAGCGAGCATGACATCCCTCTTGCGATTCAGAATCTTTCACTGTTTTTGAAGCGATTGAGACACGCAAGAGCCGTCAACGATGATGAGAAGTACCCACTGGTATTTATCCGCCCCCGTAACCCTGATATGGGGAGATGGTTAACGGCTAATTTGGACCTGAGTGCAGTTGATGGTTTTGTACTGCCCAAATTCACCCGTTCCACACTCCCGGTTTGGTGGGACATCATGGACGGAACATCATTGATGATGATGCCAACACTAGAAACCGAAGAAGTCTATGATGTTATTAAAATGCAGGCGCTGGCAAATGAACTTTCGAGTCATGACTGCCGTGACCGCATAATCGCTTTGCGGATCGGGGGAAACGATCTCATGAACGTGGTGTCTCTGCGACGGCCACGGGATCTGACCCTTTATGACACTCCTATGGGTTATGTCATAAAAATGCTTGTGTCAGTATTCGCACCTCGTGATTTTGCACTTACCGCACCAGTATGCGAACACATCGACGATCACGGAGTTTTGGGACGGGAGCTCTCGATGGATATCGCCCATGGGCTGGTGGGTAAAACGGCCATTCATCCTGATCAGATTAGTGTGATAGAGGAGGCGCTAAAGGTGTCTCCTGGTGAGCATTCAGATGCGTTACGAATTCTCAATTCCACCCAGGCAGTCTTTAAATCTCAGGGTGCAATGTGTGAACCGGCTACCCATCGCAGGTGGGCTCAGGGGATCCTGGGACGGGGACAGGTATACGGTCTGACTACCGGGCAAAATCCGGAAGGAATCAGGCTTATTCCAGTTTCTAAGCAGCACTGAGGAAGCATATATGGGATTCAGATTTCGTAAATCGATCAGCATTATCCCGGGGGTCAGGGTTAACCTGAGTAACGGGGCCCCCAGCCTGAGTATTGGTCCTCGTGGAGCCTCGCTGTCAGTAGGAAAAAATGGAACATTTGCCAACCTGGGACTTCCCGGAACGGGACTGAGTTACCGCACCCGGATTGACAGAACAGCACGGGAAAGAGTGAATACCAGGCATCAGGCAGATCCCGGTCTGAAGTCTGAACTGGAGCTGGTGGTGGAAAAACTGATGTCCACCGTAACAGTGATAACCAATATCCATGAACTCTCCCCTTCCCCAAAGGGAGGGAATACCTGGGCCATGCTCGAGACACAGTACCTGGCGCTCCGTCAGGGCAGTTTCAGTCTACCTGCGCCGGTACGACCAAACAAACCTGAATATATACCACTTCCACCAGAACCTGATGAGCATGCCGGTCGCGGCTTCCTTGGGGGATGGTTTGAATCTGATGCAGCCCGACAGGAGCGACAGAACGAAAATCTTCGGCGGTGGCAGGTGACAGTCGCTGATATTGAACGTGAAAATGAGTTGCTGAAGCAGCGTTATGAGAAACAGCGTATAGCCTGGGCTGAGCAGTACGCAGAATGGCAGCATCAGTACCAGGAGCATGAAAAAAATCGCACGGAGTCTGTAGCTTTAGCGAAAGAGCAATTCCGATCTGACGCCCGCTTCTTTGAACATTGTCTTGAGGAAGTTTTCTCGCAAACAGAATGGCCGCGAGAAACACTGGTATCGTTTGAGGTACGACCTGAGGAATCAACAGTCTGGCTTGATGTTGATTTACCTGAGATTGAGGATATGCCTGATAAAGTGTATAGCGTGAATGCCCGGGGAACTGATATCAATGAAAAAGCCATGACGCAGAAAGCGGTCCGGGAAAGTTACGCTAAACACGTTCACGGATGCCTGCTGAGATTAGCTGCAATCGTTTTTCAGACGCTTCCGTTTGAACAGGTCGTCATTTCAGGCTTCACTCAGCGGGTAAGTAAACGTACTGGATATATTGAAGACGAGTACATTATTTCCTGGCGTGTATGCCGCTCTGAAATCGAGCTAATCAACTTCGGGAATCTGCGTGGCCTTGACCCCATTGAAGCATTAGGTGATCGAGGTCTGATCAGGAAAATGAGTGCGACTTACATTTTTCAGCCTATAGAACCACTGACCCATATGGCAGGTACCGACTGAATATGCAATTAAACACCAGACAGGAAAGAGTATACACCCTGGCTAACATACTGGGGTCAGGGAAGCCTGTATCGGCGCAATCCATCACCGCGACGCTGGCCTGTTCTGAGCCGACTCTAAGCCGGGCGCTTAAAGAGCTGAGGGAAACCTACGCTGCTGAAATTAAATACAGTAAGGCTGGCCACTCCTATCAGATGGTAAACTCCGGATTACTGGATAAGAAAACACTCAAGAGAATGTGTGAGGCGCTGGACCTTAATACTGATTTAAAAACACATGACCAGGGGTCACGGGTGATACTGGATAAGGATATAAAAACTTCCGTTTCCCTGTCGATTAGACGCCGTATTCTCCGAAAAATAGATAAACTGGCAGAGTTGAGCGGAACATCAAGAAGCGAAGCAGTTGAAAAACTGGTCGAAATGAAGATAGATGAAATTATAAAGGTCTTGAAAAAATAATATAACATTAGTGGAGTGTTAGCACTAACTCCACTAATTTATGGTTTTAAACGTTATCTTCGGGATTTTAATGTATATTCGGTATTTCAAAAGACAGGAGATAAGTTCATAACGACTTGGTGTTTGGAAAAAAACTCATAAGAAAGAGATGAAGTAGATGGGTTAACATTTAGTCATACGAGCGGCAGTTATTTAATAATGGAGTATTCTTTATTAAATAAAAACCAACACCACTACTTTAACTAGTGATGTTGGAGAAAAACTAATCCCATTTATCAAAGCGTGTTGACAATGGGTTGTATTCTTCCATTGCAATATCATCTAGTAACTTCTCTAATACACGGATTTCGTTGCTCAAAAATTTAACAACTTCCCTATCATCTAAACAATACTCACGAAGATTTCTTAGCAAACGTAGTTGTCTTCTGATGCTTTTTTTTGTTTTATGATTTGCCATATTATATTTTTCCTTCTCATGGCTCTTAGGGTATCAGCAATTTTTTTTGGTTGCTGTCCCTAATCACATCATACTGATTGCAGATTCAGCGGTCAATCGAATTTTATGCTCAAAACAAAATGGTATTAAAGAGATAATGTAAAAACTCGGACTTACACCCGTACTTGTCAATTATACTAATGAGGCATCTAAAACAGATTTCTTTCATAACTTCTGATATATATTTTGCTGGGTAGTAATAAATAGTTCTCTACATTGTATTACGAATTTATGGTTACAAATAATTTAAATAACAATTCTGTATGACGGTATTTGCATGAAAAGATTAAGTGGAACTTTTTCACTTGAACAATGAAAAGTTCCACACCTGGTATCTACTGGAAAAGTATCCGAAGTTCATGCAATGAGAGCGGTACAAATGATGAGGTGAAGTATCTATGAATTAGATTTTGAGAAAAAAGAATCAGAATGTAGTCTAGTTATATGACTGGCTACGGGGCATGGATTTGTATACACAATCGAGTGATGAGTATTTAACGAGTACACTTACCTTCAGTGTTAGCGTGCTAACCAACCACTAAAAATAGTGGTATTTGGTAACCCCTAAATATGAAAAAAAGTTCAAACGCACCAAGTTCAGAACACAAGGTGCAAAGCTGAACTTACATAAAACACTAGTTTTGTGACTCTTAATCGAACTAAATACCAATGTTTTTTGTAATATGTCATAAATGTAAGGAAATATTTTTTATATAATGATGAACAAGCAATGTGCTTGTACGCCAAATCGTTAAGGAATGTCAAAGATGAGAAGACTACCCGTCTATCTGCTTCTGGATACTTCAGGTTCGATGCACGGAGAACCTATAGAGGCTGTAAAAAATGGTGTTCAGACCCTTCTGACCACGTTAAAACAAGATCCATATGCATTAGAAACCGCATATGTCTCTGTCATTACCTTTGACTCAACTGCCCGTCAGACCGTTCCTCTTACGGACCTCCTCAATTTCAATTTGCCCTCCTTTTCTGCAAGCGGAACCACCGCTTTGGGCGAAGCCTTATCCCTGACTGCAAACCGAATTGATGCAGAAGTTCAGAAAACGACAGCGGAGACAAAAGGCGACTGGCGTCCACTCGTTTTCCTGATGACGGATGGTGGCCCTACTGATGACTGGCGTAAAGGACTGAATGAATTCAAAGCAGCCAAAAAAGGTGTCGTTGTTGCCTGTGCTGCCGGTCACGATGCCGACACAGGGGTACTTAAGGAGATTACAGAGATTGTTCTCCAACTGGACACGGCAGACAGTTCTTCCATCAAAGCTTTTTTCAAATGGGTGTCAGCCAGTGTTTCCGTAGGTAGCCAGAAAGTCGATGCCGGTAAAAAAGAAGTTATCGGTCTTGATGATTTGCCCCCACCGCCGCCAGAAGTAAACGTGGTTTTATAAGCAATCAACTAAAGAGAGGATCCTATGACTGTCAGCTTACGGAAAGGGCAAGGCGTCAGCCTGCGTAAAAATGAGTTCGATCTTTCCTCAGTCACGATAGGTCTTGGCTGGGACATCAATGAAGAGAAAAAAGGGTTCTTGGGCGGAATTTTTGGCAAAAAAGAGGAGGAGTATGACCTCGATGTTATTGCCTTTCTCTGCAACGCAGCCGGTAAAGTGACTGATCTTGGCAATGTTGAAAATGGTAAGCCGACACTGGTTAACGGTGATATCGTCTTCTTCAACAGTCTTCGCCATAAATCAGGGCAGATCTGGTTGACCGGCGATAACCGGACAGGTGCCGGTGACGGAGACGATGAGCAAATTATCGTAAAACTAAACAGCATCGATCCGAAGTACGAAAAAATTGTCTTTATTGTTCAGATCTACAACGGCGAAAAATTACAGCAGCACTTTGGAAAAGTGCAAAATGCATTTATCCGGGCGGTAGATGGAAAAAATGTGGAAATGGCACGCTTTGACCTCTCCGGCGGTGTAGCCTTTAATGGTCAGCGATCGATGGTCTTTGCTGAGCTTGTCCGGGAATCCAGTGGCTGGAAACTGAATGCGATAGGCGAGCCTTCCACCTCCGATTCGTTCGTAAGCCATCTGAGGAACTTTATCTAAATGCGAAGACTACCCGTATATCTGCTCATCGATACTTCCGGCTCAATGAGAGGAGAATCGATACATTCAGTGAATGTGGGTGTGCAGGCTATGCTGAGTGCCCTGAGACAGGACCCTTATGCGCTTGAAAGCGTCCATATCTCAATAATTACATACGATAATGAAGCCCGGGAGTATGTTCCCCTCACTGCCCTGGCTGACTTTCAGTTTTCTGATATAGAAGTACCAAGTGCGGGCGGCACCTTTACCGGCGCGGCGCTTGAATGTCTGATCCAGTGTGTCGACCGGGATGTTCGCCGCTCTGATGGTGAACAGAAAGGCGACTGGAGACCGCTGGTGTTTCTGATGACAGATGGTACTCCGTCAGATGCCTGGGCTTATGGGGAAGCTGTGAAAGAGGTTCAGCGGCGTTCGTTTGGCTCCATTATAGCCTGTGCTGTTGGCCCTAAAGCGGGACACGAACATCTGAAACTACTGACTGACAAAGTTGTGGCTCTTGAAACACTGGATTCGACCGCATTTTCAGGCTTTTTCAAATGGGTCAGTGCCAGCGTGGCTTCAGGAAGCTCCAGTGCCGGAGTCACTACTGATTCGGACACACTTCCACCACCACCACCCGAAATCCAGCTTGTTCTGTAACTTACGCCGGTATGGCAGGGAATAACCCTGCCGTATACCGATAAAGTCCATCTCTGCTATGGACGTCACATTTTGCTATGAGGGAGTTTCCTGTGAGACGACTTCCCGTGTTTTTTGTTCTGGACTGTTCTGAGTCCATGATTGGTGAAAACCTGAAAAGGATGAATGATGGCTTGCAGAAGATTGTGAGCGATCTGCGTAAGGACCCTCATGCTCTGGAGACTGTCTGGGTGTCAGTAATTGCCTTTGCCGGTATTGCCAGAACGATCGTCCCGTTACATGACATTGTGTCTTTTTATCCCCCTCGCCTTCCTGTCGGTGGAGGAACTAACCTCGCGACTGCCTTACGGGAACTGACAACACAAATAGATTCTCAGGTCCGAAAAACGACTCTGGAAGAAAAAGGTGACTGGAAGCCAGTTGTCTACTTACTTACTGACGGCCGACCGACAGATGACATTTCAGCTGAGGTGAAGCGCTGGAACGAATATTACGCAAAAAAAGTGAATATGATTGCTGTGGGGATCGGACCATCAGTTGATCTCAGTGTACTCAGGCAACTGACTGAAAACGTCTTATCGTTTACCGAAAATCAGGAAGGCGATTTTTCGCGGTTTATCCAGTGGATCACAGCTTCAGTCACAGCTCACAGTCGTAGTGTTGGCGAGGATTCTCAGCCGCCCCTGAAACAAACTGACTATATCGTCAAACTTGCCAAAGATGACACAGCCCGTGCATACGATGAAAACTGTGTGGTATTAACCGGGCGTTGCAGTAAAACCCGTCGACCCTATCTGATTAAGTATGAGCGTCCGCCAGCCAGGGTATCGGGCCTCGCTTTCGATCTAAACCTTAACAGCTTTAACATTGCTGGTTGTTATCCTGTGGATGAAGATTACTTCTCATGGACGGATATGTCCGTAGCCGGGGCGCAGATAAACACCAGTGAACTCCATGGCGTACCAGGGTGTCCACACTGCGGAAACAGTAGTGCTTTTGCGATGTGTACCTGCGGAAAACTTCTCTGTATTGATGGGCCTGATGATGTGAACTGCCCATGGTGTGGGAAAGGTTTGTCCTTTCAAAGCGAGGGTGGAAATTCAGATTTTAACGTTAGCAGAGGACGCGGCTAATGAGCGAGTTCATTACACCTGAACATAAAATTATTGCTCTCATTCTGGAGGCATCAGGGGAACCGACTGATGCTGATAAAGTATGCTGTCTTGGTAACATACCTGATGTTGCCCTTGCTGTGCGGCAGCTGAGAGAAACGGTCATTCAACACTGTGCAAGCGAAGCCATACCGGCGGAGAACACTCAAACAGTTTCAGAACGTCTTACCCAGCCCTTTTCTGACAATATCCTCCCACCTCAAAACTCTGGTGAAAGCGAAGCTGATCGACCTGAGATTGAACCCGTCCATGCCGCTACTGCACTTCAGGGAAATGATAAGCAGGAAGCGCATAGTGAAATGGTGGATGATACAGTGTCAGAAGGCGTTCAGGGACACACTGAAGAAGTTCCTGATGCAACCGGTGTCTTACAGACTGAGGCTTCCGTCACGGCGCAACCGGAAGACATGAATAAAACCAGTCCGGTTGTTTCTGACAACCTTTCAGCTGACACCGCAGTCAGTGCTTTACGGCCCGGGGAAGTACCTCAGAGAGTGGAGAATAAAACATCCCCTGCCCCCGGAAAAGTGCCAGAGGTGTTTATCATGCTGCCAAATGCACGGGCAGGTGAACCCTACGATGTTCGACTGGAAATAGCGACCGATACAGGTGTTGAGGCAGAGATCACGGAGGTTAACTTCTCTCAGGACATAGGGCTGATATTTGATATCAATGAGCGACGCCTCCAGGGGACACCAGGGCAGAGCGGAGACTTTGAACTGACTGTGAAATGGTCATGCAGCTCACATCGTGATAATGAAAAAAAGTTACTTTTTGTCGTGAACCCTGATCCGAAAAGTCTCTGGAAAGTGATTGACCCGCCTTCTGATGCACCATTCTACAAGAAGAGTATCGACCACCAGAGTGTCTGTCGGTCAGGTATTCATATTGCCGGAGCAAGCCGTCGTGGACGCTCCCATGAACATGTAGGCTCTTTTCGTGACGACGATTATTACCTCAACTTCAGTGATGTATCCGGATGGAGTGTATTACTGGTAGCTGATGGCGCGGGGAGCGCTAAATATTCCCGGGAAGGCTCCCGTATCGTTTCTGAAACCGTTGGTAACTATCTCTTCAACCAGTTCAAGACTGAAAAAGGGCTTGAGATCAAAAACAGGGTCCTTCGCTGGAACAGTGAAGATCAGCGAGCAGTATGGGAGTTTATGAACCACCACTTCAGACAGGCAGCGGTACTGGCCGTAAACAATATCAGCAGTGCCGCAATTTTGGCTGAAGATAAAGTAAAGTCATTCTCAACAACTTTACTCGCGACCGTCACTTTTCGCGACGGTGCAGATCTGTTTGCCGCGTCTTTCTGGTTAGGTGACGGTGCGATAGCTGCATATGGACCTGCTGGCAAAGTCAGAGTGCTTGGGACACCGGATAGCGGAGAGTATGCAGGTCAGACGCGGTTTCTGGATGCCGATGCCGTCAGTGATGCCGGATTCAGTAAACGTATCAGTATCGGTAAGTGGAACGACATATCGCATCTGGTTCTGATGACTGATGGTGTTTCCGATCCCTGGTTTGAGACGGATAACGGGCTTCAGAATCCACAAAAATGGGACAGGCTGATGGCCGAGCTCTCTCCCCTACTCACAGACCCTGAACATGCCTCGGCACAACTGGTGGAGTGGCTTAACTTTTTCTCTCCGGGAAATCACGATGATCGCACAATCATTGTGCTCTGGTGAAATTAATGTGATAGCAGGTGGCTATTCATGGCAAATATAATTACATGCAAAACTAAGGATGGAAAAACCATTCAGTATGTCGATGAAGTCATCGGCTCTGGCTCAATGAAAGACGTTTATTTTTCTCCGGATAAATCATATGTCGTAGCCTTCTACCATAAACCTCAGAATGAACAGGCCCGGGAACGTATCAACATGATCACCGGGAGGTACCGGCAGAATATTTTTGAGCAGACTGGTGGAGATTACTGGAAAGGGCTCTTCTGCTGGCCCACTGATGTGGTTGAGCACGCTGATAAGGTGGGAATTGTTGTACCTGCTTATCAGCAGCATTTCTTCTTCCGGTATGGTTCCAAAAACAATGATTTCCTCGGGATCAAAGGACGAGAAAAGGAAGGGAAATGGTTTGCCAGTGCGAACAATCAGAATAAATTTCTCGATCCACGTGAACGTGGCAATACGCTTAACTATCTGAAGGTCTGCATCCTTCTAACGCGTGCAGTCAGACGAATGCATGCTGCGGGCCTGTGTCATAGTGACCTGAGTTATAAAAATGTGCTGATAGATCCGGAACTAGGCCACGCATGCATTATAGATGTTGATGGGCTGGTGGTTCCGGGAAAATATCCTCCAGACGTGGTTGGCACACCTGATTTTATTGCACCGGAAGTGGTGAAGACAAGCCATCTCCCTAAAGACGATCCCCGCCGCGTATTGCCGAGTATCGCTACTGACCGGCATGCACTTTCGGTACTCATTTACATGTATCTTCTTTTCCGGCACCCGTTACGAGGAGGGAAAATTCACGATATCGATGATGAGGTCAGGGATGAGTCGCTTTCCATGGGAGAGCGGGCACTTTTTATCGAACACCCGACTGACAGAAGCAATGCAGTTAAGGTTAATCAGGTCTCATCGTTTTCGCTCCCGTGGGCAGATCCTCAGAAAATCCCGTACACCATTATGGGGCCCTACCTGAAACCTCTCTTCGACCGGGCTTTTATTGACGGGTTGCATGATCCGTCGAAGCGCCCGACAGCTGATGAATGGGAGAGCGCCCTTGTAAAAACCGTCGATCTCATCCAGCCATGCCAGAACAATGATTGTGACCAGAAATGGTACGTTTTCAATGGCAAGACCAAACCCGTTTGTCCCTATTGCGGTACACCGTACAAAGGCAAACTCCCCATCCTGAATCTGTATTCGTCGAGAAAAGCTGGAACTTTCAGGCCAGATGATCACCGGCTTATGGTGTGGAGCGGTCAGTCATTATATGCATGGCACGTCAACCGACTGATTGCTCCTAACGAACGAACCACCGATGAGCAGAAGAAAAGGGTTGGTTATTTCGTCTTCCATAATGACCAGTGGTGGCTGGTTAACGAGGGGCTTAGCGGGCTCATATCACTTCCCGATCGGAAAACTGTCGGCATTGGTGAAAAGTTGCTGCTGGAGGACAACACCCAGTTCATCCTGTCTTCAGAGGATGGTGGGCGATTGGTGGTGGTTCAGCTTTTGAATAATTAGATATATTACTGGCCATTGATATCATAACGTCAATATGAGCCCACCATTAGGTGGGCCATAATTATCACAATCGAAACGCAACATTACGGGTATACTAATTTTTCAATTCAGTATTCGACATACTCAGACCATCTTTAGACATCATTGATTATATTTCCTTCAATGAAGGGCTTCCTCGCTATATTACCAACAAGATTGGTTGAAACTCCATCAAAATCCTCACCAATAACTCAGCCTACACGAGGGATCATTTTACCTGAGTTAATTGCACCTTTATCACCAAATTTAGCGAGTAGTCTGCAACTTATATATAATAACTCCGTTAAATGAATATCCAGACTGTGAATTGCTTACTTTACCTCATAACTGAGCGTATAAGCAGACGGTTCCTTCAGGTCAACCTGCTTTGATAAGTGCGAACTGCAGTGTTCAGTTCATTAACATAGCGCTCAAATTCACCGACGGCATACATCAGAAACCGATCATCCATAAGTATGTCATTAAACATGTTAATTGACACACCGGCGTTCTCAGCCATCGCACGAGGAATAGCACGCAGGAGACGTTTTTCATATTCAGTTTTTTTTGTTTTTTTACAGGAAAGAGTCTTATAATCTTCTGCAACACCATCGCTATGAGCCATGATGTTTCGGATAACAGCCAGGTGATCGACATCCTTGATGCTTTTACCGCCGAAGTTGCGTTTGAGACGCTTGTGGCAATCTTCAATGGTCTTGCGCGTTTTGTCTGTGGTCTTGCTTGAAAGGTCGTCCATTAGTGCGAGGCAATCAACCATACGGTGTTCGAACAGACCAAAAATGGTAAGAAATACGGAGCGGCGGGTCAGCTGCGCGATCAGATGTTTGTATTCAGACCTAACTTCATCTTCATCATAGCCAAAGCACGAACCGCATGAATAGTAAGTACTTGGAAACGTTGTAATTCGACCATCTTCATGATGTTGTTCATCCGGAAATTCCCCAGACTCAACGGCTTCTGGCTTATCAGCATCAATTAGTGCACGCGATATATTCGCTTCTGCCTGCTCAACAAGCATCTTCATGACAGGTATTGAAGAGATTGCTTCCTGTAACCTTAAGCTAAAAAAAACTTTGCCACGCCCTCAATTTCCTTTTTAAATGAATAAGTTAGCCCAGAATTTTAGCGATAACCTAACTTGCTCTCAAATTAAAGTAATCGAGACGATATCTAAAGAAGATGGTACCCACGCCAGCAACGCCAGCCATTCCCTGCTTTCCGTTATCTGTCAGCACTCATCGGCGATTACTCGTTACATATTTCGTTGCATCTACGCCCGTTTAGTGTTTCCTATTAATTAGTCATATTTTGAAAATGGTCACCGGTACCCAAATATGTCCCCTGTCATGGCATTTAAAAAGCTGCAAAGGTCATCAGCAGCCTCTTCTATCGTTGTAAATCCTACAGAATCGATACACCCTGATTTTCGGTCTTTAAGAAGGGCAATGAATGGTAGCGTTGGGTCTTGTCCAGTAAGGCTTCTGAATCTTACCGTATCTACACGCCATCGATACATAGTCCCGTATCGTTGTACTCCCCTGATCCCCGTACGCGTGTTGGTTGTTGCTTTGATAGAAATAGACATGACAGCTTACCTATGTGTGGACTTGAAGAGATAATGCCATAGGTGCGAGTGTTGTTAAAACTGTGAAATTGTCTACTGTATACGATAGTGTAAGGTAAACGCGGAACTGTTCTTTAGATCGCACCTCAAATGGTTCACCAGCCTGCTGAAGAAGAATATCTGAAGCCTCAATATCAGCAATGTGGTAAAAAAGCAGCTGATACCGGTTAGTACAGCGGACACACTTAATTATGAATGTTCGGAAAAAGTAACTTTCGTAGGTCATGAGAGGGAGGTACGGTGTTTACACCAGAATTTATAAATGAAGAACGAGGCGAGTTTCTTCTGGTTGCTAACCACAGCCTGGAATCCCGCGAATCTATACAACTGAGTATTGCTTTTAATCTTGCCAGAATCTCTTACGGGCTGTCACACCTCCCGCCACACATTCGAAGCTGTAGGGTTGTCTATGATATCAGGGGCCAATCAGTCTCTGACGCTGTCCTGACCCGGGTTAGCCAGGCGCTTCAGCAGGTAGCCATTGTGGAGTTTACACGCTGATGGGACTCCAGTTAATTGTAAGAGCCGATTATAAGAAGATAGAGAAAGTGCTGGGGGAGCTGATGTCAGAATGCGAAGTTTTCCCAGTGGCAGAAGGCCTTTTGGGTCTCTCAATTTCTGAGCACACCCTTTCATCCCAGGGGGAAGATGCCGTTTTAAGCAAACTTGAACGACTGAAGCGTTTTGACCTCTGGCAGGGTTCCTGGCAAACAGCCAGACGACGCTGGCTCTGGTGAGTTCATTACTGGGCTCTTACAAGCGCTGGTTCACTGTCTTAGCCTGCACTTTCCCTTAAGCCTTTTAAAGCCAGATATACCGTTAGTTGCTCGTCATTCCTTTACAATTTTAACAATCCCTTTCGGCAGGGATTCTGCTTTCACCTCAGGTTTGAGTATGGGGTTCCAGCCAGCAGGATGTTGTGTTAGTTGGGCAAATGAATACAGGCTGACCGAGAGAGTAGTGACGTCCGTTTCTTCCACATAGAAACCCACAGCAACGACTAAGGTCTGCAAAAAAGAGTGCGCAATTGCTCCCCTTGATTCCTGGTCCTAATCAATGGGGAGCAGTTCAGCGTGCTTGTAAGGCTTAATTAATTTCGGTTATAGCCGAACTCCCGCGAGAGCAGTATTTGTTTCCAGTGAGTTTCGCGACGGTCAATTTCACCTTTTTCGGCATTAAGATCCATGACTTCAAGGATCGAGAAAGTAATGTTCTGCAGTCGATTTTCATCGCCTGTGCCGAAAGCTTCCTTAAGCCCTACATTGCCGCCATGTCCGGAACCAAAATAATATTCCCATCGGCCCCATATCCCATCGATTCCATCGGCTTTTCCAACGTAAAGTTTTCCACCGTCCCGATCGGTTAATACATATATGCCTTTAACCACGGACAGCGCAGTGCGCCAGGATTGGAGATTAAGTCTGAGGATAGCGCCGATGCTGTTCCGGTCCAGCACAACGTTGCGGTAGCCGGGAAACTCGCCGAAGGTCAGACGTACCGGGGTGATTGAGCTGATAACCAGTTCGCTCTGAATACTTTCACCGAGGCGAATGAAGTTGCGGGTTGTATTTTTAAAGCTGATATACATCCTTCCTGCGTATTCTTCAGTCTCAGGAATTTTCTCAAGGAGGTATTGATAATACAGTTCCTCACGACCAGGATAGGCTTTCTTTCCCGCATTGCCTTTCTGCTGAAATGCTCCCGCAAATAGCCAGGTTTCCGTCCCCGGGATCCTAATCAGTGAAACGACATATGTTCGGTTAAACTCCTGCCGCTTCTGCCAGCACTGCCATTCATCGAAGGTCCGTTCACGGAATTTAACCAACGGATCCTCTTTATAATCATTCATTTGTGCAAGGTGGACTTTGCTATCTTCAGGCCTAAGACTAGGAAACTCCATCTTCAGATAATCAAAAAGCTTCAATTCCTCTCCTTAATAATCAACAGAGTCTGTTAACTCTTTGCTGTGACTTCACGTTACACGCCAGCATTCTGGTAAGCTGTTATCCCTAGATTGACGCGATACGTTATCAGTATCGTTGCCTTGCAGCGGCTAACATACTCACGACCAAATAAGATCCCCTCTTAACCTGCAACCTGTTTTTGTAACTGTGGTTGTATCGATTGTCAGCCATGAGTGAGGAGCGGGCATTTGGATACATGGTTTATCATTTGAAAGTCCATGAAATCGGCCGGTCTCTTCAGGGCGACATTATCAAAATGCTTAAAGAATAACGGCAGGCGTTAAGTCCACCGTAACTCACCGGAAAAAGTCATCCACCGAATCGCTCCACTCATGGCCGGAAACAGACCAAACCTTGTTAATCGGGGGTGGGTATCCGCTTCTGCAGTACCCATTTTTTCCCACGAAATCGAACACTGCATGCGGATATCCGTTGATAAGGAGCACGCACTTCTGACTGTCTTCAGACCAGCCGATTTTAACGTGAGAAGGAATGTGAGCGTCTGAAATATCCTCGACATTGTAGATATGCACTGCATCAAGAATCGGGTTTCCTTCAACGGAGTCATCGAGCGCATAGAAATACCCGGTCCGGCCGTCGTCTTCAAATACTGCGGCCAGCATCCCCTCAGGTGCCAGGCTTTTTATCACCTGCGCTTCTCCCACCATGAGCTGAGCCTGTAGCGTCACTAAAATCGTCATAACGATTACTCTCCTTTCCCTGATTGTTTGGTTAGGCTGCTTTCAAACTGACAAGCAATCTACCATAACATCCCTGCGAAGAATTCACCCCAGACCTGCAGGCATTTTGTTTAAAAAAAACTACTTTAGAAAAGTCTGCATCTGGCACAAAGCATACAGTCCAGTTGAGAACACAGGGTCAATATTGTCCCGCCTTTAGGGGGTCGCTTGGAAACGGAAATTATCCTACGTTAAGCCTGTTTTTTGAGCTGGTATGACGGGCAGCTATGAGCGAGGAGCGGAAGTTGGCAAATCCAACAACAAAATGACTAACATTGAGGTGTCTTAATCAACGGGGAGCAGGTCAGCCGGTGTTTTCCTTCCCGCTCATAAGTGCCAGAAGGCTTAACAGGAAGAAGGACGCTTCACGTGGATTCTTCTCGACTTTCGGAATCGCGACTTCATGCCAGACGCTGGATTTAACTGGCTGGCAAATTTTAATCAACAATCTGACGTTATACGGTAATCAGCCAGAGAGTACCGTTATGAAAATGGATGCCCGCCGCGCGCTGCAAATGGACACAGCGGTTTAAGAGAAGTACAAGGTCAAAAGAGAACGATAAAGTTTGCCGTTCAGGGTGTCACTTAACTCCATGAGCGATTTTTTGGTTTCTTCTTTTTGTTTTCCCAATTTTATCAACGTATTTTACAGCCTGTTTATGATCAGTTTCTCCCCTACAATAAAAATGCACAAAACCATCATTAGTTAGAATTAAAATGTTTCCATCGGGCTCAAAAGAAACACCTTGAATTTTATTCTGAGGCGTGCCAACTGATATAGTCTCATAAGCGTCAAAAGTACGATTATCTATGAAATATAAAATCCCTTCATCACTAGCAGCGACTATAAGAGGATCAATAGGCGAGACTTTTATAAAAACTATTGCATTGTCAGATAGGTGTTCTTTTAAGAAGGAGTTGGCACCTCTATCCAGGGTCCAAGGTTTATATAAAAAATCTTGTATTAATTGATCATCATTTGTTATATGCATCAGTGAATCTCGCCTCGTAGAAAATGAGCGCACGGTTTCACCAAGAGATAAAATATTCTTCACTTCAAATGTTTTTTTGTTAACAAAGAATATCTTACCACTTGAGCACGAGAGTGTGACAGTCTCAGAATCAATAACATCTATACCATAGACGTATAATAAATATTCAATATCAACATTATTATAAACAATCCCATTATCAGTTAATGAAATCGAATGGACACCATTATCAGAACCTATCCATACAGTATAGTCATCAATGAACTTTGCTACGTATAAATTATCACCAGCAAGAACTTCTTTGTGTTCGATAAAGTTTATATTATCCAAGATAACAAACTCTGCCATGCCTACTAAAATGGTGTATTGGCCATCTGGTGACACTTGGATACATCTAAAATCCCTAAAGTCAAAATCTGGGTTTACTTTCGTATTTCCAACCAGGATCGAATTATCATCAATGGCTAACACCAGACCTGTATTAGAGCTATAACCGCACCCAAGTATAACATTCTCCTTTAATTTATAAATATTATATGCATAAGTTTGATTAACTCCAAATATTGCATGAGAATTACCATACACTACTTGCTCCCTGCCCAATAAGCTGATGCCAATCTCTTCCCCACTAAAGGGAGTCCTAATGGCATGGACATATTCATAGTTAGGCAAATCGCTAAAGGTTAGGGATTCATCAAGGCATGAGTAAAACCACGGCCGTTGATCTGCTGGCGATAATTTAGTAACTTTAGCTCCAATTGTTTTGAACACATCGTCTATGCCTATATTATGTTTGAGAATGTATTCACTTAAATTTTTCGCATAAAGACTAATCCCTTTCCCCTCGAAGGCTTTCGCTCCTGAACTGGTTGAATAGGCAATCGCAAGATTTTTGTATGTATCAATATTTGGCTCAAAACCGATATAGTTAGCAAATGATGTGTAATCCTTATCTTCCCAACCTTCTACACGATTGCGGCAAGAATCTAAAACAACCACCTTCGCTTTTGCTTTTTTTTCAATTGCCATTAACAGCTTATCAAGGTGGTATGTATACATGGCTATTTCATATGCCGTTTTTCCTGAAAGATCCACTGGCAATAGATACCCTCGACCATTTATTTCAAGTGCATGGCCAGAGTAATAAAAAAAGAATAATTCATATTTTGGACTATTTCTTAAATTTTCAAAGATGTTTTCAAAATCTTGTATTTTTAGATTGTGATATTTATCAACGGTAAACCCTCTACTCAAAAGAGAATACTCTACTGCTGCAATATCATTATCTGGAGTTTCTAAATTTAAATCCTCAAGGTCATAAACACTATTACTTATTAAAATCGCATGCCTTTTGCTCATCAACTTTAACTCCGCTCTAAAGACCTTTGTAGTAGCTACGAAAAGATTTATTTGCCCTAATATCATAATTTAACGGCAATTTTTCAATCATTTTTATGCCAGTCGCCAGATTTTTAGCAATTTATGTAAACAAAACCGCGCACCCAACATGCATCCTCACCGGTGCACTTCTGCTAATCTCCCGCCCTTAACTAAGGGGGTAACGGACTGTGCTTTCCAATTTCTAATGACCCAATAGAAGTTGGATCACCCGGAGATTCTTGGTTTTCTTGTATATCAGGTAAGTTTTTGTTCTTCTCATGGAATGTGTGCTGTAAAGCGAATTTTCGAGACCAAGCTTTTCTACTGTAAGTATCCCCAAAAAACGAACCATTAATTTTTTAAGAGTCTCTAGACCGCCAACTTCCGCTCCTGGCACATAGCAGACCGTCCAACTGAGAACTCAGGGTCATCGCAGTCCGCCTATACCCTAAGTATGGTTTGCCTGGTTGTATTAAATTCCCGAACGATGACGCAGATGCTGATTCAGGCATTACCCTGTGCAACCACTGTAGTTTCAGGTCTTCATTCCGAACTGGAGGGATACCTCTTTCCGGTATCCCTCCTCCCGATACCCGGCGCTGTCACATAAAGGCCCGATCAACCAGGGAGGATATGCGCTGGGGCCAGAGGTGGTGTGCCGGGGATATGTCTACTGTGTGCGATATGCGTGAACGAGTAAGCCTCCTCATCAACGATGGCCATTCTCTTGATTCTGATCGCCGGCAAGCGTTCCAGGTAGCAAAAGAGTGCACGTAAGACAACATACCCTTAAGGGTCTTGACCTTCAACGTGCCCGACCCGGCCCCCGCCGCGCGGACGAAAAAAAGAGAAAAAATAAAAAAAAGAAAAAAAGAATATGCCGAAAATGTGCACAGTCGCGACCCACGCAGAGCGTGGCACTCCGGAGCAAAGGCTTTGCAGGACTATAAGGCATGTTGTCTTACGTTTTGAGTGTGATGGTCCGATCCCACCAGCTTTCATGAATTGTCCCGCCGGGTGGACTGCTATAAAGTGCATACCAGCACTGCAGCCCCTGCCGGTGATGAAGAATAATTCCGTCCGGCGAGTATTGAGCAAGACCTTCACTACGTATTAAAACCTGGAACTCCGGGATGACGATGCCTGAGGTGCTTTACCACCGGGAGTAAAAATTCGTTTATGGCGCCAGCAGCTGGTACCTGGCAGAGTTAAGTTCTTATCGCAAAGGATGATAAAAATGAGCCATGGCAAATGTGAGTCGACAAACACGAATGCCGCCGATTACAAGCTGTACGCGCGATTCGATGCTGGTGAAACGCTTGAAAGCGTTTTAGCCTCTCCACCGACCACGAAGCACAATAAAGTAACTTCTGAAGGAAACATCAGGACAGAACACAGAATGTGGATGGCGTGGAGAAAGAAGCATCCCAGACCACTCTGATTATCAGTGACGATTAATAAGGATAAAACATGCGAACGACAAGTATCACCCTGTGTCTGGTTTTGGCGAGTTTTGGTGTATCCGCTAAAATCCTTGCAGACCCAGACCTTACTTACCAGGCAAATAAAACGTGTGCTAACCGAGATGTACTGGAACTGAAAGTCCCTTTAGAAGCCAATAATCCCTCCTCCCCCACATGGGGTTTGGACAAGGGCATGGTGCAGGCCACAATTGACGCACTGAAAGAAAATCCAGACATCGCCCCGGCTGACTCTGTAGCCTGCCAACAGGCTGCAATAAAACAGTATCGGGCTGGGCAAAAACACTACAGTAAGCTCAGGTAGCTGCCGTGATGCCCACCAGCTGAAACCTGTGTGTGGTATAAAAAACCCCGTAGCGCTGGTGCAAAACAGACCAGCGCATTCCAGTTCTCAATCCCGTTCTGTGCTGTAGGCCCCTGTCGCATTCAGACCTGAATTACCGTGCAAGGAAACATGTCAGTAAGCCATCTGGATACAAAAACTGGTGGTATAGCCATTTTATCTTAATGCTAATGTATGCGTACATTAGCATTAAATTTATGTTATTTACCCTTCTCCCTTCCTGGATGCCTTAACCTGGGTCTGATAGTTGCGCTTTACCCGCTCAATTTCCGCCAGAGTTGCAGCCCAGTGCAGCCCTGCGGCGTGACGATATCTGGTTGCCATTTTTTCAACGGCCTCCGGAGTGCTGTCATCGCTGCGGTGCTGCCGTCCCTTCACCCCGAAAATTTCCACTATAAGCCACTGGCTACCGGTTCTGCCGAACAAGGCCTGACACAGCCGCCTCACGGCAAGCGGGGTCAGATCCGGGTCGGGATCATACGCGATGGTGGCAAAAATAAAACGCAGCATCTCAGAGGTTTTGTAGCGTTTTACCGCTGCCGCCAGCCGGGCAGCTCTTTGCGGCGCTTCCCAGCGGTCGTCGCTGTAACCTGCCACTTCAGAGAGATAGTCCTTCTCGAGTTGTTTAGCCGTGTAGCAACGTCCCCCCAAAAACATCCGCATAGCTTCTTTCGTTTCAGCTCTCACGAATCTTGTCCTCAGCCAGAGCTAATGTACGCATACATTAGCATTAAGTATCAGGTTAAACAAAAATCAGGAAACCGATCTGATTCAGTGCAGGTGGCCGTCTCTTTTGAATTATAGCTTTTGCGTTCTGGTATACAGGTTACCCCTCCCCCCTCTTTTCCCGCTGGTCTACTGTAGTCGACACAAAAGACAGGAGCCTCGGTATGTCCTGATAATATTGTTTGAGTTTTAATCACGAAGCAGAGGGTATCGCATATAGTAGACACAACGCAGCAAGAATAACGCTCGATGCAAAATTTAGATCGTTGTCGCCTACAGTAGACATTCCTGGTTTCGACGCTGGTGCTTCCAATACTGACCAGTCCCGGGCCATGGCATAGCATCCAATAGACATAGTGATTTCCTCCACCAGCTTTCCTTAAAAAGCTTACATTTACGGATAACCTCACCACAGCCGCACATACCAGCCAATGGCCAGTATGATAGTTGTAGCATGCAGTAGACCTTTACCCTCGAGGCTTCCCTGGTTGTCGCACACAGTAGACACATTATGTCGGCCACCAGTACGACCGGTATTATCCGGCCCCTGAACAAAAACTCGAATACAGTAGACCTTCGCCAAATATGTTGGGGTCGCACACAGTAGACATTAAACGTGGGTTTAAAGCATATCTGGCGCTTCCCGGCTACCAGGCAGAGCGTCGGATACAGTAGACCGTTACCATCTCTGCCAGGTCTCACTGGTTGTCGCATACAGTAGACAGTAAATTCTTTCCACCACGGAAAACCGGCACTGATCCGCGATTTAATCGGGCATCAAATGCAGTAACCCATTGCCTGACAGCTCCTAACCGGTGCGTTAGTTGTCGCATACAATAGACACCAGTAGTTCCCACCCGACAGAACCGGTGATGCCCGGCCATTTAACCGGACATCGCATGCAGTAGACCATTGCCTTTCAGAACCTACCCGGTGTGTGGGTTGTCGCATCCA
>CWHA01000019.1_pt2 | contig 73889 bp, 62 predicted proteins | sample 693841 | NCBI WGS metagenome assembly CWHA01 (sample SAMEA3735820, study PRJEB9488) | human gut metagenome | biome: ENVO:mammalia-associated habitat; material: ENVO:feces | place: Malawi | collected 2009-02-27 | reverse complement strand
GCCGGGTCAGGCGCAGCCGCCACCCGGCATAAAGCGGCTCCGTGCCCGGTGGCGCTGCGCTTGCCGGGTCTGCTGCTTCGGTTTTGTAGGCCGGGTAAGGCGCCAGCCGCCACCCGGCAATAGCATGCCAGCAATGTGAGGCCGCTTTCGCGGCCTTTTTAGCCGTTGACTCCCTTACTGCCAGCTTTTCGCCTGTGCCGGAGAATCCACCATCACCCCGTCGGCACCCAGCTCCTTCGCCGTGCGGTAGTCTTCCGCACTGTTGATGCCGAAGAAAATAATGTGCGCTTTGCCCTGTGAGCGGAAGCAATCCATCGCCTCTTTATCCCAGGTGAGCGTTGCCGGGGAGATCCCTTCGCCAAGGGTAAACTTCTCCACCACCTCCACCTTGCGCTTCAGCTCCAGCCCATACCACTGCTCGCCCTCGTGCTGGCTGCTCAGTTGACACTGGTGGCTGAGTGAAATAGTCGCAAGTTTAGTGCGAGTCTCGCTGCGGGTGACGAAGCGGGGAATAGCCGATGGCAGGGCGGCGATATAGCGGTCATCGGTGGAATAGACCCGCACGCGATCGAGGCTGTCGGTGGCTTTTAACACCGCCAGCAGGCGTTCGCCCATCACCGCCGGATCGGCATCTGGAGATTTGATATCGATGTAGAAAAAAGTGTGCGGCCACTGTTGCAGCACGCTTTGCAGGGTCGGGATCGTAGCCTGCTTACCGCGCCACGGGTGGCTGTCATCCCCCCATTTCCAGCCGGCGTCGACTTTCGCCAGCTCGGCGGCGGTTAAGCTGGAGACCTTACCCTCGGCGTTGGTCAGGGCGGAGAGATCGCTTGAACGGTAGAGTACCGGTACGCCGTCGCGGCTTAACTGCACCGTGACCCAGATGGCCTCAGCGTGGTTCTCCAGCGCCAGTTTAATGGCCGGCAGGGTATTTTCCGGCGCATCGCCGGTACCGCCGCGGTGGGCAATCAGCTGTGGGTTAGCTAAAGCGCTGCTGGCGGCCAGCAGGCAAAGAGCGGTGAGTCGTTTCTTCATAATTGTATCTTTCAGATTAGTTGATTAACGTTATGAAAATAAACATGATTTATTGCACTTTTATGTTGTCAGCGTTTTTTTGACCACCGGAGTAAAAAAAGCATCAAACTGGCGCGCAGTTTTGCTATGCTGTATGGGTATACAGTGTTGAGTCTGACGATGCGTAAAATTATCCATGTCGATATGGACTGTTTCTTTGCAGCGGTGGAGATGCGCGACAACCCGGCGTTGCGTGATATCCCCCTCGCGATAGGCGGCAGTCGGGTACAGCGTGGCGTGATTAGTACCGCGAACTATCCTGCGCGTAAGTTTGGTGTGCGCAGCGCCATGCCGACGGCAACGGCGCTCAAGCTGTGCCCGCATCTCACGCTGCTTCCCGGCCGCTTCGATGCCTACAAAGAAGCCTCGAATCATATCCGCGAAATTTTCTCCCGCTATACCTCGCGCATTGAGCCGCTGTCGCTGGATGAAGCCTACCTTGACGTCAGCGACAGCGTGCATTGTCACGGGTCGGCCACTCTAATAGCTCAGGAGATCCGCCAGACCATCGAACGGGAGCTGCACCTCACCGCCTCGGCGGGCGTGGCGCCGGTGAAGTTTCTCGCTAAAATCGCTTCCGATATGAATAAACCCAACGGCCAGTTCGTTATCGCTCCCCATCAGGTGGCAGAGTTTGTGCGGGCGCTGCCGCTGGCGAAAATACCCGGTGTCGGAAAGGTGTCGGCGGCGAAGCTGGAAAATATGGGCCTGCGTACCTGTGGCGATGTGCAGAACAGCGATCTGGCCATGCTGCTCAAGCGCTTCGGTAAATTCGGCCGTATTCTGTGGGAGCGCAGCCACGGGATTGATGAGCGGGAAATCCATAACGATCGGCAACGTAAATCGGTGGGCGTGGAGCGGACGTTAGCGGAAGATATCCACGAATGGTCAGCGTGCGAAGCGATTATCGAAAATCTCTATCCCGAACTGGAGCGGCGGCTGGCGAAGGTCAAACCGGACCTGTTGATCGCCCGCCAGGGGATTAAACTGAAATTCAATGACTTCCAGCTGACCACTCAGGAGCACGTCTGGCCGCGGCTGAACAAAGAGGATCTGATTGCCACCGCCCACAAAGCCTGGGATGAGCGGCGCGGCGGACGGGGCGTGCGTCTGGTTGGGCTCCATGTGACGCTGCTCGATCCGCAGCTGGAAAGGCAGCTTTTATTAGGGATTTAACCATGCATATTCGTGCTTACCGCGACAGCGATTTGCCATTGCTCTGCCAGATCTTTCTGCGCGCGGTGCAGGAAACGGCGAGCCGGGACTATACCCCGGCGCAGATTGCGGCCTGGGCGCAGGTGGATGAGACGCGCTGGCGACAAAAGCTGGCTGACTCAGTCGGGCGGGTGGCCGTGGTTAACAATCAACCGGTTGGCTTTATCACCGCCATCGGGACGCATATCGATTTGCTCTTTGTCTCGCCGGATCACGCCCGGCAGGGTATCGGCGGCGCGCTTATCGAGGCGCTCTGCGCTCAGTATCCTGCGCAAATCCTGACGGTGGACGCCAGCATTACCGCAAAGCCCTGTTTTACGGCCCATGGATTTAAAGTGGTGGCGGAGCAGCGGGTGGCAGCCCGTGGGGAGTGGTTTATTAACTACCGGATGGAAAAACGCGTGGCGCTAAGGTGATGCGGGGAAAACCGGCGGCGGGCCGCCGCCGGTGGTGGGGCTTATTTAGCCGGAATGGCTTTCAACAGCTCGGTCAGCAGCGTCCAGTACTGACCGACGCTTTCGATATGTACCTGCTCATCCGGGGAGTGCGGACCGGTAATGGTTGGCCCGATGGAGACCATGTCCATCTCCGGATACGGTTTTTTGAACAGACCGCATTCCAGACCGGCGTGGATGATCTGGATGTTCGGCGTCTTGTTGAACAGACGCTGGTAAGTCTCGCGCACCAGGTGCATTACCGGCGAGTTGGCGTCCGGCTGCCAGCCAGGGTAAGCGCCTTTGGCTTCGGTTTTCGCCCCCGCCAGTTTACCCAGAGAATCCAGCATGCTGACCACGTAGTCTTTGCCGCTGTCGATCAGCGAGCGGATCAGGCAGTGGATCTGCACGTTGTCATCGGTCATGGTGACGACGCCGACGTTCAGCGAAGTTTCCACTACGCCTTTCGCCACGTCAGAGTTGCGGATAACCCCGTTCGGCGTGGCGTTCAGCAGGCGGATGAAACCGTCGCGGGAAGCCTGCGTCAGCGCTGCTTTGTCGTTATCAACCGCTTCCAGGAGCACTACCAGGTTCTTCTCTTTGGCCTCCAGCTCGTTTTTCAGCAGCGCCTGGTAAGTATTCACCAGCGCTTTCAGCGCATCGGCTTTATCCGCGGCGACGGCGACGGTTGCGTATGCTTCGCGCGGGATGGCGTTGCGCAACGTACCGCCGTTGAAATCGACCAGACGCAAATCCAGCTCATCGGCGTGGCCGGCGAGGAAGCGCGACAGCAGCTTGTTGGCGTTACCCAGACCCAGGTGAATGTCACCGCCGGAGTGGCCGCCTTTCAGCCCTTTTAAGGTTACTTTAAAGCTTTGGAACCCGGCCGGAATCGCTTCGCGAGTCAGCGCCAGGTTAGAGGTGAAATCGATCCCGCCGGCGCAACCCATGTAGATTTCGCCTTCTTCTTCGGAGTCGGTATTGATCAGGATATCCGCCTGCAGCCAGTTGGCCTGCAGACCGAACGCGCCGTCCATACCGGCCTCTTCGGTCATGGTCAGTAGCACTTCCAGCGGGCCGTGAGCGACGCTGTCGTCGGCCAGCACGGCCAGTGCGGACGCCATCCCGATGCCGTTATCCGCGCCCAGCGTGGTGCCGCGCGCTTTCACCCATTCGCCGTCAATGTACGGCTGGATCGGATCTTTGGCGAAGTCGTGGACGGTATCGTTGTTTTTCTGCGGCACCATATCGAGGTGCGCCTGCAGCGCTACGGGCTTGCGGTTTCCCATACCGGCAGTCGCGCCTTTACGAATCAGAATGTTGCCAACCTGGTCACGTTCCGCGTGTAAGCCTTTTTCTTTTGCCCAACCCATAATGTGCTCGGCGAGCTGTTCTTCGTGATAGGACGGGTGCGGGATGGAGCAAATCTTGGCAAAAATATCCCAAAGCGGCTGCGGGGATAGTTGAGACAGTTCAGACACGGTAAGTCTCCTTACAGACTCCTGCATACAGCGGTTGCAGGACGAGGGTTAGCGTTAAAATACACAACAAGCCCGGGCTTGCGCGATGGGGTTGAGAATACCACTTTCCATCGCCGCAGGTAGTGTAAACAACGCAAAAAGCGTTGCGCAAACCGCTTAACACTGGTTTTTAGTGCGTCAGATCTCTATAATCTCGCGCAACCATTTTCCCCCTCGAACATTATTTAAGCCGTATTACACAGGCTGGGACACTTCACATGAGCGAAAAATACGTCGTCACCTGGGACATGTTGCAGATTCACGCCCGCAAACTGGCCAGCCGTCTGCTGCCGGTTGAGCAATGGAAAGGCATTATTGCCGTCAGCCGCGGTGGACTGGTACCGGGAGCCTTACTGGCGCGTGAACTGGGCATTCGTCATGTTGATACCGTATGCATCTCCAGCTACGACCATGATAACCAGCGCGAGCTGAAAGTGCTGAAACGCGCGGAAGGCGATGGCGAAGGCTTTATCGTTATCGACGATCTGGTGGATACCGGCGGTACCGCCGTGGCGATCCGCGAAATGTATCCAAAAGCACACTTTGTCACCATTTTCGCCAAGCCGGCAGGCCGCCCGCTGGTGGACGATTACGTTGTGGATATTCCGCAGGACACCTGGATTGAACAGCCGTGGGATATGGGCGTGGTGTTTGTACCGCCTATCGCAGGTCGTTAATTCTTCAGGACAGTGCTATTTACCACGCCCGGCTTGCCGGGCGTGGTTTTTTTTATCCTTTAGCAGGTTACAATAACAGGAGTGGCACTACGACGGAGGCTGCACATGTCACAGGCTAACCTCAGCGAAACGCTGTTTAAACCCCGCTTCAAACATCCCGAAACCTCTACGCTGGTGCGTCGGTTTTCCGCCGGAAAACCGCAGGCGATGCAGTCGGCGCTGAGCGGCAATCACGTCGATCACTGGTACCGTCTGATCAACCGTTTGATGTGGATCTGGCGCGGCGTGACCCCGCAGGAGATCCTCGATGTGCAAGCGCGCATTGTGATGAGCGAGGCCGAACGAACGGATCCAGAACTGTTCGATACCGTTATCGGCTATCGCGGCGGCAACTGGATCTTTGAGTGGGCGAAAGAGGCCATGCAGTGGCAGCAAAAGGCCGGGCAGGAAGCCGATCCTTTGCTGAGCGGCCGCCACTGGTTGCATGCATCGAACCTGTATAGCATTGCCGCTTATCCGCATATTAAAGGCGATGAGCTGGCCGAACAGGCGCAGGCTTTAGCCAACCGGGCGTATGAAGAGGCCGCCCAGCGGCTGCCGGGCTCGCTGCGCGAACTGGAGTTCACCATTCCTGGCGGTTCGCCAATAACCGGCTTTTTGCATATGCCAAAAGGCGATGGGCCGTTTCCGACGGTGCTGATGTGCGGGGGCCTGGACTCACTGCAGACGGATTATTACAACCTGTATGAGAACTACTTCTCACCGCTCGGTATTGCCATGCTGACGATCGATATGCCTTCCATCGGCTTCTCGTCAAAATGGACGCTGAATCAGGACACCAGCCTGCTGCACCAGCACGCGCTGCGCCATCTGGAAAATGTACCGTGGGTCGATCATACCCGGGTCGCGGCCTTTGGCTTCCGCTTTGGCGCCAATATCGCGGTCCGTCTGGGTTACCTGGAGCCGCAGCGGCTGAAGGCTGTGGCGTGTCTGGGCCCGGTCGTTCATGGTCTGCTGGTGGATCCCCTGCATCAGGGGCGCGTGCCGGAGATGTATCTTGACGTGCTGGCCTCGCGGCTGGGCATGCATGACGCGTCCGATGAAGCGCTGCGCGTGGAGCTCAACCGCTACTCGTTAAAAACCCAGGGACTGCTGGGGCGCCGTTGCCCGACGCCGATGCTTTCCGGCTTCTGGAAGGACGATCCGTTCAGCCCCGAAGAGGAGTCGCGGTTAATCACTTCGTCATCTGCCGATGGCAAACTGCTGGAGATCCCGTTTAACCCGGTGTATCGCAATTTTGATCACGCATTGCGACAGATCGCCCGCTGGATCAATCATAGATTTGGTTAATTTATTGCTAAATTCTATTGGTTTGGTAAAACAGTTGCATCACTAAAGGAGATCGCAATGACGTTACCGAGTGGACACCTGAAAAGTAAGTTGATCAAGAAATTCACGGCGCTAGGGCCTTACATTCGCGAAGAGCAGTGCCATGACAACCGTTTCTTTTTCGATTGCCTGGCAGTTTGCGTCAATGTTAAGCCCGCACCGGAGAAGCGTGAATTCTGGGGCTGGTGGATGGAAATGGAAGCACAAGAGTCACGTTTCACCTATAGCTACCAGTTTGGCCTGTTCAATAAAGAAGGTTCATGGCAGGCGGTCGACATTGACGACCCGGAAGTGAGCGAGAGACTGGAAAAAACGCTACGCGAGTTCCACGAGCGCGCGGCAGCACTGCTGACCACCTTTAATCTGAAGCTGGAACCGGCCGACGATTTCAGCGAACCGGTTCGCCTGCGGGCCTGATTGATCTACGGATACGATTTCTCCACGCCCGTGCGGCGTGGAGGAGCGTGCCGCCATACCCGTAATTTCAACCCCACCATCTGACTCACCCTGCCTGCGGCGACAGCTTGCCAGCCATCGCCTGTTGAATAATCGGGATAGGGGTCAGTAAGTGCTCGCGCATCAGCGCGCTGGCTCGTTCGGCATCGCGCGCCAGAATGGCGTCCAGCAGGGTCTGGTGTTGAACATGTTTGTCTTCCAGCATCTCCACCGACAGCACGGTGGTGCGCAGCCAGATGAAACGGTAGCGCGCCGCCAGATCGAACAGCCTTTCGCGCATCTGCAGCAGATACTGGGAGCCGCAGCCGGCGACGATGGCGGTGTGAAACGCCTGATGGCGCTGGTCCCATTCATCGAGTAAGCGCTCACTGGCGTCACAGGACTCCAGCTTGTTGAGCAGATGGGCGCGGGCCAGCAGCTCGGCTTCCCACTCGTCGCCGCCGCGTTCGATGGCGAGGCGCACCAGCATGGCTTCCATATTGGCGCGCGCGTCGAAGATATCGAGAAGCTCCTGCTCCGACATGGGCGCCACCCGATAGCCTTTCTGATTAACCACCGTCACCAGCCTTTCCGCCACCAGCTGCGAGAGCGCCTCCCGCAGCGGCCCGACACCGAGCTCATAGCGCGACGTCAGCAGGCTCATTCGCAGCTTCTCATCGGGTTGGTAGACCCCGCGGATGATGTCGTTTTTCAGCCAACGGTACCCGTCAATGGCCGTCGCCTGGGGAATGGCGGTCATGTTCTTACTCCTGAATACTCTTCCCGGCGGGCGCCGGGAACAGGGTTAACGCGTATTTTGCAGCGGCAGTTTTTGCCACAATACCAGCTTTTTCCAGCGCGACATAATCGGGACTGTACAAATAATTCCCAATGCTAACAGGCCGGTAGAGATCACCTCCAGCTGCTGCGCCGGACGGAACAGCATCACCACCAGCACGAAGGTGATAAAGGCGATCACCAGCCAGGTCAGGTACGGATAGAGCCACATTCTCAGACGGATCTCGCCGCCTTGCGCCTGAAGGATTTTGCGCATCCGCAGTTGTGAAACGGCGATCACCAGATAGACCAGCAGGGCGATGGCGCCAGAGCTGTCGATGAGGAATTTAAACACCTTCGCGGGCGCATAGTAGTTCACCACCACGGTGAGGAACGCCGCGCCGGTGGAGAGCAGCACCGCCACGTACGGAGTTTTGCTGCGGTTGGTCCGGCCCATGATGGCCGGCGCATCGCCGCGACGGCTCAGGGAGTAGAGCATCCGCGAGGCGGTATACAGCGCCGAGTTCAGACAGCTGGTGACCGACAGGAGGATCACGCCGTCCATAATCAGCTTCGCGTAGGGAATATGCAGCAGCTCGAGCACCGAGCGGTAGGAACCGATGCTCTTCAGCCCCGGCATATTCCATGGGATGAGGGCGACGACGATAAAGATCGAGCACAGATAAAAAATAGAGATACGCCAGATCACCGAGTTGGTGGCGCGGACGATGTGTTTATCCGGCGTGTCCGATTCGGCGGCGGCAATGGTGACGATCTCCGCGCCCATAAAAGAGAACATGGTGATCAGCATCGCGCTCAGCACCGCGCCGAAGCCGTTCGGCATAAAGCCGCCGTGGTCCCACAGCCGCGAAATGCCGCTGACCTCGGCATAGGGATAAAAACCGGTAATGGCGACCGCGCCCAGTACGATAAACGCCAGAATAGCGATCACTTTGCACAGCGCCAGCCAGAACTCGAATTCGCCGTAGTTCTTGACGCTCAGCAGGTTACTGCCGGTGAGGGCGAGAGTGATGACCAGGGAGAACAACCACACCGGGACGCCCGGCACCCACGAATGCAGAATAATCGCCGCGATATTGGCTTCCAGCGGAATAACCAGTACCCAGAACCACCAGTACAGCCAGCCGATGGTATACCCCGCCCAGCGGCCGATGGCTTTGTCGGCGTAGGTGGAAAAGGAGCCAGTATCCGGCGTGGCGACGGCCATTTCGGCCAGCATACGCATAATCATCACCACCAGCAGCCCGGCAAACAGATAGGCCAGCAGCACCGCCGGGCCCGCTTCGGCAATGGCGACGCTGGAACCGACAAATAAACTCGCGCCGATCACCCCGGCGATAGATAACATCGTGACGTGGCGCGACTTCAGTCCCGCCCCTAAATCCTGTGATTGCGACAGTTGCCCCATCATTTACCCTCTCGAAGTGTGTCACCTGGGAGAGCGCCCCGACATTCCCGCGCCGGGGCACGCGTATTATTGTTGTTTTGCAGGTCTCGTCTTCATTCCCTTACGAACGTACTTCGCTTCCGCATGTGTTCTGTTCTATGCCTGTTTCGCCTTGGTAAAGCAGTCGGCGATGATCTTGAGACCCTGCTCGATCTGCGCCTCTTCAATGGTCAGCGGCACCAGGATGCGCAGCACGTTGTAGTACGGCCCGCAGGAGAGCAGGATCAGGCCTTTGTCGCGGGCGCGGGCGACGATATCCGCCGTCAGCCTGGCGTTAGGCTTGCTGCGGTCGCCCTCTTCAAACAGCTCAATGGCGATCATCGCCCCCAGGCCGCGAACGTCACCGATCTCCGGATGCTCTTCTCCAATCGCCAGCAGGCCCTGGCGCAGGGTGTCGCCGAGCTGGTTGGCTTTTTCCAGCAGGTTCTCCTGCTCGAAAATCTGTAATACCGCCAGGGCGGCGGCGCAGGCGATGGGGTTGCCAGCGTAGGTGCCGCCGAGTCCGCCGGGGGCGATGGCATCCATCACCTCCGCCCGCCCGGTGACGCCCGCCAGCGGGAAACCGCCGGCGATGGATTTGGCGAAGGTGGTGATATCTGCCGCCACGCCCATCTGCTCCATGGCGAACAGCGTGCCGGTACGGCCCGCGCCGCTCTGGACCTCATCGGCGATGAGCATAATGCCGTGTTCGTCGCACAGGGCGCGCAGGCGCTGCATAAAAGCCGGGGAAGCGGCATAAAACCCGCCTTCACCCTGCACCGGCTCAATAATGATGGCGGCGATATCTTCCGGCGCGGCATCGTTTTTGAAGATGCGATGGATGCTGGCGATCGCCTCGTCATCACTGACGCCGTGCAGCGCGCACGGGTAGAGGGCGCGATAGACGTGGCCCGGCATTAACCCCATACCGGCGGAGTACGGGTTCACTTTTCCGGTCAGCGACAGGGTGTAATGGGTACGGCCGTGATAAGCGCCGGTGAAGGCGATGGCGCCGCTGCGCCCGGTTGCCGCGCGGGCGATTTTCACCGCGTTCTCCACCGCTTCCGACCCGGTGGTGACCAGCAGGGTTTTCTTGGCGAAATCACCGGGCACCTTCTGGTTCATCTTTTCGCACAGCGCCAGATAGGGCTCGTAGGCCAGTACCTGGAAGCAGGTATGAGATAGCTTTTTCAGCTGGTCTTCGACGGCGGCGACAACCTGCGGATGCAGATGGCCGGTATTGAGCACCGCGATACCGCCGGCAAAATCGAGATATTCCCGGCCTTCGACGTCCCACACCCGGCAGTTCTCCGCGCGTTCGGCGAAGATAGGGTGGATCTGGCCGACGCCGCGCGGGACCGCATCGCTGCGACGCGCCATCATTGCTTTATTGCTGTTCATCCATCGCTCCTGTTAAAGGCCAATACACATATATTTGATTTCTAAGTAATCTTCGATGCCGTACTTCGACCCTTCGCGGCCGAGGCCGGAGGCCTTGACGCCGCCGAACGGGGCGACTTCGGTGGAGATAATGCCGGTGTTAATCCCGATAATGCCGTATTCCAGCGCTTCGCCGACGCGGAAGACGCGGCTCAGATCGCGGGCGTAGAAATAGGCGGCGAGGCCGAATTCGGTATCGTTGGCCTGGGCAATGACGTCGGCTTCATCCTTAAAGCGGAACAGCGGCGCCAGCGGGCCGAAGGTCTCCTCTTTCGCCACTTTGGCGCTGTCGGGAACGTTGACCAGGATGGTCGGCTGGAAGAAGTTGCCGCCCAGGGCGTGCGGTTTGCCGCCGGTGACGACTTTCGCGCCTTTGGCGATGGCGTCGGCAATATGTTCTTCAACTTTGGCGACGGCTTTCTCGTCGATCAGCGGGCCGGTGGTGACGCCATCCTGCAGGCCATCGCCGATGCGCAGTTTTTCCACCGCCTGCTGCAGTTTTTCAGCGAAACGGTCATACACCCCGTCCTGGACGTACAGTCGGTTGGCGCAGACGCAGGTCTGCCCGGCGTTGCGGAACTTCGACGCCAGCGCCCCTTCGACGGCTTTATCAAGGTCGGCATCATCAAAGACGATAAACGGCGCGTTGCCGCCCAGCTCCAGGGAGACTTTTTTGATGTCTTTCGCGCACTGCTCCATCAGCTGGCGGCCAATCTCGGTCGAGCCGGTAAAGGAGAGCTTGCGCACCAGCGGGTTGCTGGTCAGTTCGCCGCCGACGGCCCCGGCGGAGCCGGTGACCACGTTGAACACCCCGGCGGGGATCCCGGCGCGATTGGCCAGTTCGGCCAGCGCTAGCGCTGAAAACGGCGTCTGGCTGGCCGGTTTCAGGACCATGGTGCAGCCGGCGGCCAGCGCCGGGCCCGCTTTGCGGGTGATCATCGCCGCCGGGAAGTTCCACGGGGTGATGGCGGCGGTAACGCCGATGGGCTGCTTAATCACCAGCAGGCGTTTGTCGGCCTGATGGCCGGGAATGGTATCGCCGTAAATGCGCTTACCTTCTTCGGCGAACCACTCAATAAAGGAGGCGGCGTAGCTGATTTCGCCTTTGGCTTCCGCCAGCGGTTTTCCCTGCTCGAGGGTCATCAGGCGGGCGAGATCGTCCTGATTCTCCATCATAAGATCGAACCAGCGGCGCAGAATATTCGCCCGCTCTTTGGCGGTCAGGGCACGCCAGGCGGGAAGGGCGCGATTGGCGGCTTCAATTGCTTCGCGGGTTTCGTCGGCGCCCATTTTCGGCACATTGCCGAGCTGCTCGCCGTTGGCCGGGTTGGTCACCGCAATCACATCGCCGTTGGGCGCATCGCGCCACTGACCATCGATCAGCGCCTGCTGGCGAAACAGTGTCATATCGTTGAGTTGCATAATCGCTTCCTGTCTTAAGGGGGTTAACGGGTAAAAGCGGCGTGTAGTGTCTCCACGCTACGTGCCGCACGCAGCGTGCGTCCGGGATTGCTCTGGCTTTCCAGCAGGGTCTGCACCTTGCTGACGATGTGCGCGCCGATCGGGATAGCGGAGGTGGCCGCCGGCGATGGCGCATTGCAGGTATGTATCGAACGCGCGGTGGTGACGAAGAGAAAATCGTCGATCAGTTTGCCCTGCGGCGATACCGCCTGCGCCCGCACGCCGGCGTGCCACGGGCGTAAATCGCTCAGCGTCAGGCTCGGGCAGTATTTCTGCACCAGCCGCAGATAGCCGCTTCTGCACAGCGAATTCTTCATTTCGCCCAGTCCGGCGCGCAGGTTGTTTTGCAGTACCCGGCGGATGCCGGGCGAGGTGAGGATCTCCAGGGTATCGGCCAGCGAGATATCGCGCTTGCGGTAGCCTTCGCGCTTCAGAGCCAGCACGGCGTTGGGGCCGACGGTGACGCTGCCGTCGATCATGCGGGTCAGGTGGACGCCGAGGAACGGCATCGCCGGATCGGGGATCGGATAGATCAGATGGTTGACGATCTGGTTGTGCTGCGGCGCCAGCTGGAAATACTCGCCGCGGAACGGACAGATGATAAACCCGGGATCGACGCCGAGCATTTTTACCAGCCGATCGGCCATCAAGCCCGAACAGGCGATCAGCGTGGAGGCCTCATATTCGGCGCCCTGGCGGGTGCGGATCACCACGCCGCTGGCATGTTCTTTCAGGGCGCTGACTTCGGCGTCGTAGACGATCGTTCCGCCTTTTGATTCGAAGATCTTCGCCATTGCCGCCGCCACGTCGCGGTAGCTGACGATGCCGCTGGAAGGGACGAAGATCCCGCCGAGCCCGGTAATGTTCGGTTCGCGCTCGCGTAGCTCCCCGGCGCTTAGCCACTCGCGCTGCAGGCCGTTGGCGGCGGTGCGATCCCACAGGGCGCGCATCCGCTCCATCTCCAGCGGCGAGGTGGCGACCAGCATTTTGCCGCAGACGTCATAGCGGATGCCGTTCTGCTCGCAAAAGGCCTTGGTGGCGCGGTTGCCGGCGAGGCAAAACTGCGCCTTGAGGCTGCCGGGGGTGTAATACACCCCGGCGTGGATCACGCCGCTGTTGTGGCCAGTCTGATGGCAGGCCGGACCGGTCTCTTTTTCCAGCAGCGCAATGCGGGCGTCCGGGTAAATCTCAATTAACTGCATGGCGGTCGACATGCCGATGATGCCGCCGCCGATAATCACGAAATCATACATCCGCTCAATTCCTTCGCCTGAGAACCCTTATTGATGAGTCTGGTAATGTTTCGTGGAATACGCAAAGTAGCCGCGCTGGCGCATCAGTTCGCGGCGCAGGTCCGGGTGCGGCGTAAACCGGTCGCGGCCGTGCAGCCAGAACAGGTTGTTAATCAGCAGGAATTTGCCCACCGGCACCGGTATTGAAAGGATGTTTTTGCTGGTTTCCAGCGCGTCGGAAAGGCGGCTCAGCCAGGTGCCTTCTTCAAAATCTTTCGGCTGGACGAACTGGTCGATATAGCGCATTACCGGACGGCCCAGCGAATCGACGTCGAACACCGGGTGGAAAACATCCTTGCTGACGTTTTTGCTCGGCGGCGCGGCCCAGCGCATTGGGCGGCGAGCCAGCGGGTCGCGGAAAAATTCGTCGAGATGCTCCCAGTCGTCGAGATGCAGCAGCAGGGAATTACCGCCCTGCATGTTCTGCTCGTCGATCTTCATCATTAACACGTAGTCGGTTTGCTCTTCGACGTAGGTGCCGTCGTTGTGCAGCTCCATCACCCGGTGCGGCTGGCGCAGGTAGCTGTCGGAGTTATCGACATTTTTCACCACAAAGCGAGCGTAATACTGACCGCTCATGGCGTCGAAGTTGGAACGGCCAATCAGATGGGCGACGGCGGTGGCCAGCTTGACCATCTCCTCGGCCTGGCTGACGTTATCGATCCCTTCGCCGTTGATCAGCAGCGCGCCTTCCGCACGATCGAGCAATGTTTTGATCAGCAACGGCTGCAGCTGATTGCCGCACAGATCGTCGAGGATCTTGCCGACCTGGAAGCGTAAGAAAGATTTGTACTCCAGCGCCTGCACCGGCCACTGCGCGACCTGCTGCAGGAACTGCGTGGTTGTTTCGGCGGAAAAGGTGAGCTCCAGCAGGCGCGGCGACTGTGCGGAAGGGGCAATGGAAAAGCCCGGATATGGCTGGGCTAACGGCGCGGGTGTCGGTTTTACTGCGGTCAGGGCGTTCATCAGGATCGTTCCTCGCTGTAAGGTCAGGGTGATGTTCATTTCGTAGCCATAAATTAAAAATATCTACATTTTTATAAAATGCGTACGAAATGGCCTTTTTGTTTCTATTTTGTGATCTGAAAACAATTATTTAACAATGCGGGAGGGAGATAAGGTGGTGGTTAATCTTGAGGAACAGAGCGGGTGGCGGAAAGCGCAAAATGCGGGGAAGGCTGAGGGGAAATCGTAATACCGGTCACAGTTTTTAATCTGCGCCATACCCTTATGAACTGAGGGTGTTAGTATTCAGCGCGTTAATACCTTTCAATGCTTACCGAGGCTTCGATGCTGGAGAATGTCATTATCAGATAATCAGTTCCCCGACCTGCCCAGGCCGGACTGATTATCGCTGCGCTTAAACCTTACGCACACACCTGCGGGTGTAGGCATGTTTTCGCACATGATAATGAACAGGTTTCAGTATGAATTTATCCCGTCAGGAACAACGGACCTTACACGTTCTCGCCAAAGGTGGCCGTATTGCGCACGTCCGCGATACCTCCGGCCGCATTACCGCCGTCGAATGCTACACCCGGGAAGGGCTGTTGCTGAACGACTGCACCCTCGCGGTCTTCAAAAAGCTCAAAACCAAAAAGCTGATTAAGTCGGTGAACGGCCAGCCGTACCGGATCAACACCACTGGTTTGAATAACGTTCGCGCGCAGGCGGACAACCGCTGATACAGCGACCCGGGCAGGGTCGCTGCCCGGGCGTATGGCTCTCAAGGAGAAACACCCATGATCGATATCCCTCGCATTTTTACTATCAGTGAAAGCGAACACCGTATTCATAACCCTTTTACCCCGGAAAAGTACGCCACCCTGGGACGGGCGCTGCGGATGGCGCCGGGCACCGCTATTCTTGACCTTGGCAGCGGCTCCGGCGAGATGCTCTGTAGCTGGGCGCGCGATCATCAGATCGTCGGCACCGGCGTGGACATGAGCCTGCTGTTCAGCCAGCAGGCGACCGCCCGTGCAGAAGCGCTCGGGGTAAGCGACCGGGTAACCTTTGTGCATCAGGATGCCAGCGGATACGTCGCCAGCCAGCCGTGCGATATTGCCGCCTGCGTGGGGGCCACGTGGATCGGCGGCGGGGTGGCCGGCACGATTGCGCTGCTGAAGCAGAGCCTGCGGCCCGGCGGCATGCTGCTGATCGGCGAGCCATGGTGGCGTAAACGTCCGGCCACGGCGGAAGAGGCGGTTGCCTGCGGCGCGCAGACTCCCGATGACTTCCTGACGCTGCCGGCGCTGGTCGCCCACTTTGGTGAACTGGGCTATGACGTGGTGGAGATGGTGCTGGCCGACCAGGAGGGCTGGGATCGTTATGAAGCGGCGAAATGGCTGACGATGCGCCGCTGGCTGGAGGCCAATCCGCACGATGACTTCGCGCCGGAGGTTCGCCAGCAGTTGACCACCGCGCCGCTGCACCATGTCACCTGGACCCGGGAATATCTCGGCTGGGGCGTGTTTGTCCTGATGGCGCGTTAACCGGTATGTCGGTAGCGTCAGGAGGCGCTACCGACCATCTTCAGACCTTCAGTTCGTCGTAGCTGACCATGACGTGCTGGCGAAAGGCAGGCCGTTCGGTTAGCCGTGCATAGTAAGCCGCCAGATGGGGGAGGGAATGACGGGTGATGTCGATGGCAAAGTAGCGGTACAGCACATGGCCAAACTGGATGTCGGCCAGGGTGAACGTATCGCCCACCAGATAGCGACTGCCGGCGAGACGCGTCTCGGCAATCGCCAGCTTTTGCTCCAGAGCCTTCACCGCCGCGGCGATGGCCTGCGGATCCCGCTCGGCGGCAGGCGTGCGCACCACGCGCCATAACACCGGCGCCGTAAAGCCGAGGGCGATATTCTGCTTTGACCACTCGGCCCAGCGATCAACCTCAGTGCGGGCCAGCAGATCGCCCGGCCAGAAGGCGTCATCGGCGTAGCGATTGGCTAAATAGCGAAGGATAGCGCCCGTTTCCCACAGCGGCGGATTATCGCCATCCTGCAGCACTGGCACCGTGCGATTGGGATTGAGCTGATAAAACGCCTCGCTGTCGGTACCACCATAGCGATGCCCCACGTCGAACCGGAGATAGTCCAGCCCAAGCTCGCCAACACACCACATCAGCGCCTGCACGTTAGAGGAGGTTTTTCGGCCCCAGATGGTCAGCATTGAGATCTCCAGAGAACAGGGAAAGAAGGAGCATAGCAGGTTGGGTTGAAAACGTGAGGGGGAAAAGATGGGTGGTATAGCGGTGTATATGGTGTGGGGACGCATGTTATCCCCTTGCGATAACGCGAATTCATCCCTACAAAGGTATAATGACCATCAATATGGCGCTTGTATAAAATAATGCAGCAATCATCTTTGAACGAGAATAAGGCGAGGGAGTGGAAACGTTAGTTATTCTGGCCGTAGTCGTATGGATACTTTTCAAGCTGGTACAAAAGGTTACGAGCAAACTCTATCCTCAAGACTCGGTGAAGGTACAGGAGAAGCCCGACACAACGCCAGCGACGGATGCCTGGGGAAATTACCCTAAAGCTGAAGGGCATGTCGTTTTATTCGAGCAGTACCGGCGTGAGCAGGCGCTGCGGCAGCAAGCAGCTAAAGAGGCTGATACGTTCTACCGCTCAAGGGAGTGGCGGCGTTTACGTTACCAGGCGTTCCAGCGCTACGGCAATAAATGTTGCGTATGCGGGCGCGGCGCCAATGACGGAATGGTGATGCACGTTGATCATATTAAACCGCGTTCTCTTTACCCGCATTTAGCCCTCGATATTGCCAATCTGCAAATCATGTGCAACGAGTGCAACGTCAGTAAGGGCAACAGAGATGAGGTCGAGTGGCAATAATAAGGACAGGTTAGCGGCTATGTGCAATTCCCCTGGTATTAAAATGTTCGTAACGAACAAATAAGCAAGTCTTGACGGAATGAATCCGCAATGACGCTTTTATTTCGTTACAGCAGCTCATTGGTGAATTCCTTCATCACCGCATTTGTCGGTAGCGCCATTTGCCTTGCGTTAGTCCTGCTCATTTTCAATAAAGTGAGATGACTGCCAGTGGCTGGAGATCAATGATGCGGGATACTTACCTAACGACGGGCTGTTACCTTATCGAACGTTCAAGGAAAATACAGGAGGGATAACGGGCAACTTACTCCGTATCGCGCAGCTATCGCCTCCCTTATTTCTTATTGATGCAACGGTTGGTCGCAGGCCGCGAGGATTGACTCATGCATCGCTTCGGAAAGTGTCGGATGCGCAAAGATCATCGACAGGAGACTTTCATCTGTGGCCTCCAGGTGACGGGCGATGCCAAACCCCTGGATCTGTTCCGTGACCTGTGCGCCAACCATATGCGCGCCCAGCAACTCGCCGGTTTCAGCATCGAAAATAGTCTTCACAAAACCCTCCGTCTCGCCGCTGGCCAGCGCCTTACCATTGCTCTGATAAGAGAACTTACCGATCCTGACGGGTCGTCCTCTGGCCAGGGCCGTCGATTCCGTCAGGCCCAGACTGGCAACCTGAGGCCGGGAATAAGTGCAACCGGGCACATAGTCGCGATCAAGCGGGTGGGTGCCTTCGACACCAGCCAGTGTCTCAATGCAGATCACGCCTTCGTGGCTGGCCTTGTGCGCCAGACACGGCGGGCCGGCTACATCGCCGATGGCATAAAGCCCAAATACGTTAGTGCGACAAGCCGCGTCCGTCTTGATAAAACCGCGGTCTAACTCGACGCCCAGTGCTTCCAGCCCCAGATCTTCAATATTCGGCTGTACGCCAACCGCCAGCAGCACGCGTTCGACTTCCAGGAAAGATTCGGCGCTCGTATTTTTCATTGTACAGCGCACCCCGGTATCGGTGAGCTGTACTTGCGTTACCTGGGTCTGGGTATGGACCTGAATCCCGCGCTTTTCGAATGACTTACGCACCGCCGCTGACACTTCGGCATCTTCCACGGGCAAAATCTGCGACGCTAGCTCGACCAGCGTCACTTTACAGCCCAGATCGTTATAAAGGCTGGAGAACTCGACGCCAATCGCGCCTGAACCGATGATTAATAGCGACCTGGGCAATCGCTTAGGCTGTAGTGCCTCGTAATAGGTCCAGATATATTCGCCATCTGGCTCTATGCCTGGTAATGCGCGTGGTCGGGCGCCCGTGGCCAGGATCACGTGATCGGCCCGGTAATCGTGCGCTTCCCCCCGGGCATCCGCTACCGTTATTTGTCCCTTACCGCGCAGCCGCGCGGTGCCATCAATCACCCTCACGCCATTTTTCTTCAACAGGTACTCAACCCCGCCGGTGAGCTGTTGCGAAACGGCACGGCTAAACTGCACCAGTTTTTGCAGATCGACATTCACCTCACCCACGCTGATGCCCAGCTGACTGGCATGGGTGATACTGTGCGCGACCTCAGCGCCATGCAACAGCGCCTTGGTTGGAATGCATCCCCAGTTCAGGCAGATGCCGCCCAGATGTTGTTTTTCCACTAAGGCGGTACGAAGACCTAGCTGGCCGGCACGGATGGCGGCCACATACCCCCCAGGACCCCCGCCGATGATCAGCACATCGTAATTATCGTGCATAGCTCGTCTCCTGGATAAACATCAGGGTTGGGGTTTCAGTCAGTCGCTTGAGTTCCTGGAGAAAAGCTGCACCTGCCGCCCCATCGATGACCCGGTGATCGCAGGATAGCGATACCGTCACTTGGTGGCGCGCGACGATTTGCCCGTCGCGTACTACCGCCCGCATCTCGCCGGTGCCAATGGCGAGGATTGCGCTTTGCGGTGGATTGATGATGGCGTCAAACTGCCGGATGCCGAGCATCCCCAGATTTGACACGCTAAAGGTCCCCCCCTGGAACTCTTCCGGCTTCAGCGTGCCCGCTTTGGCCCTGGTCACCAGGGCGTGAATTTCGGCCGATATGTCGCTGATCGATTTCCGGTTCGCCGAGCGAACAATGGGGGTAATTAGCCCGTCAGGCAGCGCAACGGCCACTGAAATGTCGGCATCCACAAAGCGGCGGATACTTTGTGTCGCTTCATCAAACTGGATGTTGACGTCTGGCACGGCCACCAGCGCCAGGGCACAAGCTTTCACCAGCAGGTCGTTAACCGAAATCTTGACACCGGGTACTTCGCGGTTAATTTCCTGACGAAACGCTAACAGTCGTTCCAGATCGATATCGACACTCAAACGGAAATGGGGAGACTGTTGCTTAGAGGTTTGCAAGCGAGAAGCGATAGCCCGCCGCATACCGGACATGGGGATGCTCTCAAAGGGTGTCGGGGCACTCTCCTGCACAGGGCTGGTCTGCGGGGGCCCGTCGAGCAACAACGACGCAGCCAGCACATCATCGCGACTCACCCGACCGCGTGAACCGCTGCTTCGGCAGTCATGCAAGTTGATACCCAGCTTGCCGGCCAGGCGGCGCGCCAGCGGGGTGGCCGATACCTGGCTATCATCGGCATGCGAGCGGGGCGCTTTGCTGCGACGAACGGGTGGCGTCGGAGAGGCCAGGCGACCGCCGGCGGCAACGATCGCGCTTTCCAGATCAGAAACAGAGATACGATCCCCGCGTCCGCTGCCGCGGACCTTTTTCAGGTCGACACCCCAGCGGGCAGACAGTCGTAACGCATGGGGCGTGGCATTAACCTGAGTCACATCAGTCACGCCTTGCAGACTGACGGGGATGACGGTCTGCCCAATAGGGGGCTCCGGACTGTTGGATGGCGGCGAAACAACGGAAGGTGGCTTACCGCCTGCCTGTGCCGCTACGTCCGGCGCGGCAGCCTCCGGGCCAGGGGCTGCGGGTTTCACTGTAGCCAGACTGGCAGCGAATTCGTCCAGTTCAGCATCGCTGACCGAAGCGTCAGCCACCAGAGCCAGCACGGCGCCAACCTGAAGCGTCTCACCCTCCCGGGCGATTATCCGGCGTAATGTACCGGCAAAAGGTGCCTCCAGCACATTGACGATTTTACTGGTTTCAATCTCACAGATTTCCTGTCCTCTGGTGAAATCGTCACCCTCCTGGATTGCCCATCGAGCGAGCAAGCCTTCCTCCATGGAAAGCCCCCACTTTGGCATTTCAAGCGTCTTGATTTCGCTCATAGGTTAATCCTCCAGCACTTGACGGACGGCGGCTTCGATACGTTCAACGCCAGGGATCCAGAGTTTTTCGAGAGCAGGGGAGAACGGGACCGGCGTGTGTGGCGGCGTCACCAGCAGAACGGGCGCTTTGAGGAAATGGAATGCCTGAGACGCAATCAGCGCCGCGACATCATGAGCAAAACCGAAGCGTGCAGCAGATTCGTCGACTATCACTACCCGCCCCGTGGAAGCCACCGATTCCAGAATACCTTCCTCATCCAGCGGCGAAATGGTTCGCGGGTCGACCACCTCGACCGAGATCCCCTCTCTGGCCAGTTTGTCCGCCACCTGGTTTGCTTTATGTACCATTGCCGACAACGCAATGATGGTGACATCCTCTCCTTCGCGCGTGTAGTTGGCTACACCTAGCGGGATGGTATAGATCTCGTCCGGTACCTCGCCCTTGAGGTCGTACAGCATTTTATGCTCGCAGAATACCACCGGGTCGTCGTCGCGAATGGACTGGATTAACAGACCCTTGACGTCATAAGGCGTCGAGGGCACCACCACTTTCAGTCCAGGCGTGGTGGCAAAGATATTATAGGGTGACTGTGAATGCTGGGCCGCGGCGGAAAACCCTGCGCCGATCATCCCTCGCATTACCAGCGGAGCTCTGGCTTTGCCACCAAACATGTAGCGGAACTTAGCCGCCTGGTTATACAGTGCATCGTGACTCACACCAAAAAAATCCATGAACATCAATTCCGCGACTGCCCGCAGCCCCGTTGCTGCGGCGCCGGCCGCCATACCGATAATGGCCGACTCGGTAATGGGCGTGTCGATCACCCGATCGGAGCCGAACTGCGTCCACAGCCCTTTAGTGACACCCAGTACACCGCCAAAGGCTTCAATCTTCGCCTCTTCGGGCGCATTTCCGCCATGACCGCCACGCAAGTCTTCACCGATGAGCACTACGCGTTCATCGCGTTCCATTTCCTGAGCCAGGGCTTCCTTGACCGCTTCACGATAGGTTTTTATTGTCATGGTTATCACCCTCAGTATGAGACGTACACGTCTGTCAGCAGGTCTTCCGGAGCCGGGTAGGCAGCGGCGCGGGCCTTCAATACGGCATCGTTGACCAGGGCTTCTACTTCCTCGTCAATCGCCGCCAGTTCTTCCTGGGTGATATGCTGCTTGACCTTAGCGGTGAAAATCTTCAGCGGATCATGTTGTTCACGCAGGCGTTGCACTTCACCTTCCGCGCGGTATAGCGCGGGATCGCCCTCAAAATGACCATGCCAGCGGAAGGCTTTGGCCTCAATGACGCTTGGGCCACCGCCTTCTCGCGCACGCTTGACCGCCTCTGAGGTTGCCTCATAAACGGCAAAGAAATCGGTGCCATCGACGGTCACTGCCGGCAGGCCGAAGCCAGCGGCGCGCCGGGCGATATCACGCCCACCCACGGCGTAGTCATGGCCGGTCCCTTCGCCGTAACCGTTGTTCTCGAAAATAAAGACGGCTGGAAGCTGGAGCACGACGGCCATATTGATGGCTTCAAAGACCAGGCCCTGATTAGAACCCCCATCGCCCGTAAAAGAGACACCGACGTTGCCGGTTTTTAGCGTTTTTGCCGTTAGCGCGGCGCCGATGGCCAGTGGAGGGGCCCCCCCAACGATAGCGTTCGCCCCCAGCATTCCTTTCGACAGATCGGCAATGTGCATCGAGCCACCCTTACCGCGACATAACCCGCTGTCCTTACCGAATATTTCGGCCATCATGCCGTGAATGTCACAACCTTTAGCAATACAGTGGCCATGTCCACGGTGTGTTGAACCAATGAAATCTGCGCTCGTTAAATTTTCGCAGACCCCCACCGCGATGGCCTCCTCACCGGTATAAAGGTGAATGAAGCCCGGAATATCACCGCTGGTATTTTCCTGATGCAACCGCTCTTCAAAGGTCCTGATCTCCCGCATCTTGCGGTAAGCCTGCAATAACGCCTGTTTGCTGAGCATCGTTTAATTCTCCTCAATAAAGGTCACCCAGGCGGGGCCAACAGACAGGGCGAATAACCCTGGCCACACCCATGCAATGAATCTACGAGCGGTTAGAGAGAGTGCGAAGCCACCTTCATGGGGGGGTAGGTGGGGGTTTTCATGCTTGAGGTCAAACTTTCTAAATTTTGTGTAGCCATAAAGTTTGCCTGCCCCATGTCATCCCGGTGGCTGGCGTACAATTGAAAAAAACAAAACGAGTAGACACCACGGATGAAGCCATTGGATTTAGAAGGTCGCCAATCACCCTCACTGGTCTCCGGGCCATTGCGGCTGACGCGAGGCTTGCCGTTAATCCTGACCAAATTCGTCCCGCCTCGCTCCTCGATACAATTGCTGGAGCGCCCCCGGCTTCTTCAGCTTCTCAGTCCCGTTCAGCAGTGCCGGCTGGGCGTCGTCTGCGCCGGCGCTGGATTTGGCAAAACCACGTTGTTGGCGCAATGGCATCAGCAGATGGTCGCCCAGGGTGAACGTATCGCCTGGCTGAGCCTCGATGAGGATGATGATGACGTATGGCAGTTTATTCCTTATCTGCTGCAAGCATTGCGTCCACTCTATGCTGACTGGGACGCCGATTTCTGGCGTGACATGGAAGAACAGAAGCTCTCCAGCTCCGAGCAACTGCTGGCCGGGCTCATTAACCAGCTACACTATTGCCCGCATGACGTATACCTGATCATCGACGACTTCCACGTGATTAACGATCGTGGGGTCTATGAAGCCGTGGGGTATTTAATCAAGCATGCGCCTGCCGCCTTGCATCTGATCATTGGCAGCCGTTTCCACCCGAATCTTGCGCTGAGCCAGCTGCAGGCCCAGGACCAACTGGTGGAAATCTATGATCGAGACCTGCAATTCACGCTCGAAGAAACAAAACACTATTTTAGCCGCACGGTTGCGCTACCCCTCAGCAACCACCATGCACAGCGGCTACAGTCCGTGACTGAGGGCTGGATTGCAGGGATGAAGATCGCTTCATTGTCCGCAGAATTACAGCATGATCCCGAGCATCTGTTGCGCAATATGCATGGAGGAACACGGTCTATTGCCCGCTATCTGAAAGAGGTGGTACTGGATCCGCTGCCGGAAGAGGTTCTTGATTTTCTGGTGAAAACGTCCTTCCTCAGTCGGTTAAATGCCGAATTATGCAATGCAGTGACTGGACGTGATGATAGTAAAGCGATGCTGGCATGGATTGAGCGACACAACCTTTTTTTGTCAGCCCTTGACGAACAAGGCTACTGGTTCCGCTACCATCCTCTGTTGCAGGAAAATCTTCGGACCATGCTGCAGCAGAACAACGATATTGATCGCAAACAGCTACATGAATTAGCCAGTCATTGGTTCGTCGAACAGAAGCTGTGGTCTGAGGCGGTACGCCATGCGCTCAGCGCAGGCAAGCCGGTGCATAGCCCCGTACAGGACGGCGCAAGCGCTCAGTCACTGGCGGAAGAAGGGGATATCGATACCCTGATCTCATGGATGCATCATTTACCGCCCAGCACCGATCCTTCGCGCATTGACCTGCAAATTAATCTGGCCTGGGCACTGGCGCATTATTTCCACTTTGATGAGTCGAGGCAGCTGCTTGATAACCTCGATCAGATGGTACTTCATCATCGTGAGGATTTAACTCGCAGCACCTGGTGTAAATTGCGCGTTGTGCGGGCAATTTGCGAAGCCTTTGCGGAAAACATCCCGGAGAGTCTGGCTATTGTTCAGCCGTTGCTGGCCGAAGTGCCCTGCGGCGACACCTGGGTTGATGGTCTGATATGCAATATTCTCAGCTATTGCCATGTTGTTAACCAGCGCTATCACGATGCGCTGGAGGTTCAACAGCATATGCCCTCTCCGGAAAGTCCTTTAGATAATCTGTTTGTCTCGGTTTATCGCGCTTTTATCATTGCCCAGTGCCATCTTTGTCAGGGCGATCTGGGGAAAGCCGGGTGGTACGCAGAGAAAACGTTGCGCCAGGCTGAATGTTATACCGGTACCCAGTCGACCAGTGGCGCGACGCTGGCGCCGCTGCTGGCGGAGATAGCCTATGAATGTCAGAGTGGCGACTCGCCCGATCATCTGTTAGCCGACCGGCTCGAATTCATCGACCGATTCAGTCCACCCGATGCGCTGCGTCGTTGCTATACCTATCTCGCGCGTCAGGCCCTGGATGGCGATATGCCGTATGAGGCCGAGCGATTGCTGGAGCATGCGCAGCGTCTTGCCGTGTCTCGCGGCTGGCAACGGCTCCAGGCCATGATGTTAGCCGAGCAGGTGAGGGTGCGGCTGCAGCGCGGCAATGTCACAGGCGCAGAGCAACTGCAGCGACAACTCGAACAAATGGCCGCCAGCTTCCGAATGGATGCCGAACATCCCTGTCAACGCGCTATCGTTCTGTATGCATCCCTTAGCCACTGTCGCCTTCTTCTCGCCACAGGCCAGGCGCCGCAAGCCTGTATTCTCCTGGCTGACATGGTCCCTGATCAGGAAAGCCGGGGGGACAGGTTAACCGCAGCGCGTCTGCGTACGCTCTGGTCATTAGCCTTGTGGAACAGCGGCAAAACTGCGGCAGCGCGCACGACATTTCAGCCAGTCGTGCAGCTGGCTGAACAACAGCATCTCAAGGGCCTCTTTCTTGAGGCTGGCGATACCTTGCAACCTTTGCTTGCCGGTATGAATGAAACCTCTTCGGCTTGTACAGAGGAAGGGATAGTCCATGAACCCTGGGCCGGCAAGTGCGCGCCTGCAGATGGAACACCGTTTAATAGTGGAAGCCCCGATATTCATGGGGAACTCAGCGAGCGAGAGTTGCAGGTATTACAACTGATCGCTGAAGGTCAGATGAATAAAGAAATTGCTCGCACCCTCGTTATTTCTGCTGAAACGGTCAAATGGCACATCAAAAATATCTACGCGAAGCTCAAAGTGAATAGTCGCACTCAAGCGATGAGCCGGGCGCTGGAGATGAAATTACTAGATTAACGGTTTGAACAGGGGGCAGTTTTGATGTCCTTGCTCAGCGATAAGTGCGTTGAGTTTAAGGGGGCGACGCAAGGGGAAAGCAACCCTGGTGTAAACCCAGAGAGGCTTTTATCTTGATGTAGAGTGGTACTGTTTTCCGGGAGGAGATCAATTAAACCGTTTTCTCATGCTTATGACTGGCATAAGCGGGGGGCATTATCCTTGCACCAGAGATAATAGAAGCGCCTGAGCAGTTCTTGTGGCCAGGCTGGTTCGCCGGACATCTCGGCCATTTCCAACCCTTCGCCGCACTGTTTGAGGCAGGCGGCCATAATATCCCAGGTAAATTCCGGGTGGAACTGCACCGAATACGCCGTGTCGCTATAGCGCAGAATCTGGCAGACGTCCCGGGTGGAAAAAGCCAGTACGCTGGCACCTTCCGGCGGCCGTAGCACGGTTTGCCGGTGAGAAAGCCAGGCCGCGAAGCGACCGGGACATGTCGTTAGCAGCGGGGCAGTGCTGTTTTCGGCGATCTGGATCAGCTGAAGCCCGTGTTCACTCCCCTGCGGGTTATCCGCAACCAGCCCTCCCAGCGCGTGGGCAATCAGCTGGTGGCCATAGCCGACGCCAAGCAATGGCAGGTTCAGGGCGTGGGCGAGGCGTATCCATTGCGCGGTCTCCTCGCTCCACGCCAACCGGTCGGTGACCATCGCCCAGGAGCCGCTGATGATAGCGCCGCAGATTGTGTCGATAGCGGGCAGGAGCTCATGGCGATCCGGGCGAAAAACCCGGTACTCCCCGCGGTTTAAGGCGAGCACCTGAACGAACCATCGGCTTTGCTCGCCTGCCTCCTGGCGGATGACCGCCGGCGGATCGCCCATTTGAATAATCGCCAACGGCCTGGCCATCTTAATCCTGCAGATAAAAGTCGATGCTGGAGTTCAGTACCGGGCGAATAATCCCCGTCTGTATCGCAAAGTCGCCGAACGCCTCATCCGGGTTATCCGCCTGCGCCCAGGCGCTCAGTAACGCGTCAAGGTCGCGGATAATCTCCTCAAGCGGCTGGTTCTCTTTATAGAGGCGAGGAATACGCGTTCCCTCGCGGTTGCCGCCGAGGTATATGTCATAGCGGCCCACGGCACGGCCGACGAGGCCGATTTCGGCCAGCATCGCCCGGCCACAGCCGTTAGGGCAGCCGGTGACGCGAAATATCACGTCCCGATCGGCAATCCCGTTACGTATTAAGATAGCGTCAAGGCGATCGACGATGTCCGGCAGCACGCGTTCGGCCTCGGCCATCGCCAGCGGACAGGTGGGATAGGAGACGCAGGCCATCGCGCTTTTTCGCTGCGGCGATACCGTGTCATCAATCAGGGAATAGCGCTGCGCCAGTGCGTCAATCTGTGCTCGGTTGCGCTCGCTGACGCCGGCGATAATGATATTTTGATTGGGGGTTAAGCGAAAATCGCCCGTGTGGACGGCGGCGATGGCGGCCAGGCCCGATTTGAGCGGCTTGCCGGGCTTATCAATCAACCTGCCGCTGGGGATAAACAGGGTGAGATGGTGCTTACCGTCGATCCCTTCGCCCCAGCCGATACGATCGCCGCGACTGCTGAAAGCGTAAGGGCGCAGCGGTTGGAATGCCAAGCCTGCCCGCAGCTCGACTTCCGCTTTAAACACCTCAATGCCGAGTCGATCGATAGTATATTTTGTTTTAGCGTTGCGTCGATTTGCGCGGTTTCCCAGGTCTCTTTGGGTGGCGACAACGGCGGTGGCAACCGCCAGCGTAGCGTTCAAAGGAATATACCCCAGCTCCGTCGCCAGGCGCGGATAGGTACTCTGATCGCCGTGGGTCATCGCGAGGCCGCCGCCTACAAGCACGTTGAAGCCCGTCAACTGCCCATTGTCGCCGATAGCGATAAAGTTAAGATCGTTGGCGTGTAAATCGACGTCGTTTTGCGGCGGAATGACCACCGCGGTTTTAAATTTGCGCGGCAGATAGTTGTTGCCCAGAATGGGTTCTTCTTCCGGCTGTGCGATCTTTTCACCGTCCAGCCAGACTTCGGCATAGGCGTTTGTTTTCGGCAACAGATGCTCCGATATCTTTTTAGCCCACTCGTAAGCCTGATGATGAAGCCTTGACTCCACCGGATTTGAAGTACACAGCACGTTACGGTTGACGTCGCCCGCCGTCGCCCGCGAATCGAGACCCAGCTGATGCAATAGCCGATGAACCGGCTTGATATTGCGTTTTAGCACGCCGTGTAGCTGCAGTGCCTGGCGGTTGGTGATGCGGATGCTGCCGTAAAGCGTATGCTGCGACGCAAACTCGTCAATCCCCAGCCACTGCTGCGGGCTGATGATCCCGCCGGGTAAACGCACCCGCAGCATCACCGTATGCAGCGGTTCCAGCATTTGCGCCGCTCTTTCCTGGCGAATATCGCGATCGTCCTGCTGGTACATACCGTGGAAGCGGATCAGCTGAAAGTTATCGCCGAGAAATCCGCCGGTTAATTCGTTATGCAGATCTTCTTTAATCGTGCCGCGCAGAAGCTGGCTCTGCTGTTTCAATCGTTCATTATCCGAAAATTCATCATTGCTCATTATAGTGTTCTCAACAGAGTGCGGGTTAATTCACCCGAAAATACCAGTGAATTACATCACAGCGGATCCTTCACCAACATGAACAGTTTGTTTGTTAATCGATATAACAGTTGTTATAACCACTGATTCTAATTAATTATTATTCGTTCTGAGTTATTTTTCCGCTATTCGTTAGCGATTATTTTGCTAATGGTTGAGCGCATCGCCGATAGATGGTATCAGGGAGGCAGTGATATTGGGGGGCAGCGCGCAGCGATTTATTTTTTATGTGCTGCGACTGCCGGCAGGCTATGTAAGGCAGGAGTGGTATGGATATAGATGCTGAATCTGATTGATAAACGCATGTTTACTTTTGAAATTATATTTAAGGTAGGCCGAGTCGGCATCCTCAATACCGAGGATGATATCCATCATCGCATATTCGATTTTTTTATGGCTGATAAAGGTGTTGACGGTCATTCCGGTTTGTTTTTTGAAAATGCGATGCACATATTGCCGGGAAACTTGCAGATATTCAGAGATATCATAAACTGAAATGTTATTCTTTATATTTTGATAAATATATTGTATGGCGGAATTAACCAATGTCTGGCTGTTGGATATTATGCTGTCGGAGAGTTGAACATGGTGTTGCATAGATACTACTTCTTTTTTTACTATATCTTTTTTATTGTAGGTAATTTAAAACAAAACGAAATATACAATGTTGTGGTTTTTATGGATAACAGTATTACGAGTCCGTGATGATCGAGATTTTAGCGCAGGCGTTTTGTCGGCGTCATTTCCGCTCGCACAGCAGAGTATGGCCTGAAGCATGGCCGATCGCAATCAACCATGCTGCAGCAGGGGCGAGTTAAACGATTTCGTTTATCTGCAGATAATTCCGGCCGTGAAATTGCTGAGCGGCGGCGTTGTCCCGGCACTGCTGACTGTAGCGGCCGGGGGTGACCCCTGTGATGCGTTGAAATGCGCGATTAAACGCAGCCTGGGATAGATAGCCGACTCGTTCCGCGCTCTGCGTCAGGCTTACACCGCCGGCGATGTGCTGGCAGGCCAGTGCAATGCGAATATGGCGCACAATTTCTGCAGGTGACAGCGGCGAAACCTGGTTAAAGCGCTGAATAAACCACGAGCGCGACAGGCCCGATGCGCGCGCCATGGCTTCCACCGTCCAGGGGCGTGCCGGAAACAAGACAATCTCCGCCATCAGATTGAGGAATTCTGTTGTCAGCGGAATATTATCCAACGGCGTCTTCACCGTATGGCTGGATAAATAGTGGCGGATCACCATAAAAAAGAGTAATTCCGTCAGCGAAGCGATAAGCTTTTCACTGCGTAGCGCCGTCTGTGTCGCTTCCCGATTAATCACCGCCACCAGTTTGCCGATGGAGCCGGACCGGTCGTCCTGTGCTTTAAATACGATAACCTGCGGCAAAAAGCTCAACAGCATCTGGCTAATGGTGGTTTTAAAGGTAATAAAACCGCAGGCTAATGCGGTGCTGGTCTCATCTTTGTAAGTCAGCGGCTGCATTTCCTGCACCGGCGCGCGGTAGGCGCTTTGCGCATTTTCATGGGAGGAAAGAACGAATGGACAATCCTGTAAAATAAAAACCATGTCGCCTTTTTCAAGACGTAACGCGCTGGAATGCTGGGCGCAATGCAGCCAGCAGTGCCCCTCCATCACCAGGTGATAGCTGGCCTTTCCACTGCCCGAAGTGCCGCCTTTCCACGAGCCGCAATACTTGCCCACATGGAAAACGGAGTTCTCAATGCTCAGATTATCTAATAACCATTCGCTATTTAGCATAGTAAAAAAGAATAAATAAAGGACGAATGAACAATAATCAACTTTTTATCAGTATTGCTCCCCATGTTCAATAAAAACATACTGATTGTAATTTAACAGGAGGCTAATTATGACAAGAATTACCTTGCAGACCCTGGCAACTGCTCCAGAGGAATCAAAAACTTATCTGGAAAACGCCCGGCGTTCTTCAGGATTTATTCCCAACTTATTACTGGCGCTGTCTAATTCGCCGCAGGCGCTGCAAACATATATAACAGTTGGCGCTATAAATAATAATAACAGTCTATCCGCAGCGGAACGAGAAACGGTGCAATTAATTGCTGCAACTGTCCATGGTTGCGGTTTTTGCGTGGCGGGACACAGCGCAACGGTCGAAAAGAAAAAGATCATGCCTCCGGCCGATTTACAGGCGCTACGCAAGCGGCAGCCGCTGCCAGACCCGCATCTTGAAGCCATTGCCAGCTTCGCACGCGAAGTCATCGCCACGCGCGGCGCGGTTAGCGAGGCGGCATGGCAGGGGTTTCGCGCGGCGGGTTACGGCGAGCGCCAGGCGCTGGATGTGATCCTCGGCGTCAGCTTGGCCACGCTGTGCAACTTCGCCAATAGCCTGGCGCAAACGCCGCTCAATACCGAGCTAAGTCCGTGGGCTTGGTCCGACTAAATCTGGCCCGTTCTCTGCTGAAGGAGAGTACGCATGCTACATCATTCCTTACGCGAGTGGCTTGACGACCGGGCGGCGGAACTCGACCGTTCCAGTGAACTTAGCCACGCGTTATTGCTAAAGCTGGCGCAAGCGAACCTGTTTCGTATCGGGATCGCGCCGGCGCTCGGGGGCAGCGGCGGTACGCTGCTGGATGCGATTGATGCCATTAGCGCGGTAGCCCGCCATTCGCTGACGGCGGCGTTTATGTTTTGGGGACACCGTACCTATATCGACATCCTGACGCAGGCGCCACAGAGCGCGTTATGCGATCGCATATTGCCCGATCTGCTGGCCGGCCAGCTGGCGGGGGCGACGGGTTTATCCAACGCGATGAAATTCCTCTCCGGGCTCGAAGAGCTGCAGATCGGCGGCGTAGCTGACGGGAAGGGGGGCTGGCGGCTCTCCGGGCAGCTTCACTGGGTTACCAATTTACAAACCCGCGGTTTCCAGGCGGTGACGGTTGTTCAGCCTGTTGGCGGCGGTGAACCGTTCATCGCCAGCATCGGATCCGGCCTTGCCGGCGTGTCGCGCTCTGCCGATCTTGCGCTGATGGCGATGCAGGGCAGCGCCACGGCGGCATTGCACTTTGACGATGTCGCGCTGGAAAAAGACGGGGTGATCCATTCTGCCGCCCGGACGTTTTTGCCCGCGGTGCGCCCGCGTTTTCTCGGTTTGCAGTGCGGCATGGCGCTAGGGCTGGCCGAATGTATTCTTGACGAGTGCCGCGACCGATTAAGCGACGGCCATGTGCTGCGCGGGGAATGGCAGACGCTGGCACAGCGCTATCGCCAGATCCGCAGCGACCTTTACGCCGGTGTGGAAAGCCAGCGCTTTGTACAGCAGCCCGGTGAACTGTTCCGGCTACGTATCGGGCTGGTCGAACTGGCGATAAACGGCATACAGCTGGAACTCATGCTCGCGGGAGGGCGGGCCTATCTATCGCCGCAGGGCGATCGGACCGCGCGCCGCTGGCGCGAATGTGCTTTCCTTCCGCTGGTCACCCCCAGTGTTGTGCAGCTGAAACAGCAGCTGGCAAGGCTGCCGGCATGAGCGTGTTACTGCATGCCAGCCACCTTGAGGTGGGGTATCACCGCGGGCAGGCAACGACCCGCCTGCTGCAGGATTTCAACTTTTCGCTGGCGGAAAATGAAATTGTCGCCGTAGTGGGAGCCAGCGGCGTCGGGAAGTCGAGCCTGCTGCGGATCCTCGCCGGGCTGGAAAAGCCGCTGGCTGGAGAGGTGAACTACCTCGGCCAGCCGCTGGACGGCCCGCATCCCCACCTTTCGGTGGCTTTCCAGGACCCCACGCTGCTGCCCTGGCGCACTCTGGAACAGAATGTCGCTTTTGGCCTCGATTTCCGCCATCAGCCGCGGCTTGAGGCGCACGAACGTCAGGAACGCGTGCGGCAGGCGATTGCGTCGGTCGGTCTGATTACCCATCTCAGCAAGCTACCGACCCAGCTTTCCGGCGGGATGGCACAGCGCGTGGCGCTAGCCCGATGTCTGGCGCGGCGGCCGAAAGTGATGCTGCTTGATGAGCCGTTTAGCGCGCTGGATGAAGTCACCCGCCATGATATGCAGCGGCTGCTGATCGCCGTGCTGAATCAACACCGGATGTCGGCGCTGCTGATTACCCATGATATTGATGAGGCGCTGCTGGTGGCGGACCGGGTTATTTTGCTGGGCGGCGCTCCGGGCCGCCTGATGGGCGAATGGCGCCCACAGATCCCGCATCCGCGCGATAATGCGCTGGAGGCGCTCGCTGCCCTGCGGCTGGACATATTGAAGAAACTGCGTGATGTGCGCGCGGATACCGATGCGGAGAAACGCTATGTGCCTGATGTGTGATGCGATGTCGCGCCGCGACTTTCTGAAATTGAGCGCGCTGCTGAGCGCTGGAGCCGCACTACCGCTGGTAATGCAACAGCAGGCGCGCGCCGCCGCTGAACCGGACGCGCCGGTCAGAGTCGGCTATCTGCCGATCGTCGACGCGGCGCCGCTGCTGGTGGCGCACGGGCTGGGCCTGTTCGACAAGGCCGGGGTGAAAGCCGAGCGTCCGGTGATGTTCCGCAGCTGGTCGCAACTGACAGAGGCATTTATCGGCGGCCGGGTGAACGTGATTCATATGCTTTCGCCGGTAACGATTTGGGCGCGCTACCAGGCGAAGCTGCCGGCCAAAGTGGTGGCCTGGAACCATACCAACGGTTCGGCGCTGACCGTAGCGCCGCAAATTAGCCGCGTCGAAGAGCTGGAGGGGAAAACCGTCGCCGTACCTTTCTGGTACTCAATACACAACGTGGTGCTGCAGCAAATATTGCGCAGCGCCGGGCTGCAGACAGTCACCAGCGCGCCGGGGAAAAAACAGGTTCGCCTGCTGGTACTTTCACCCGCGGATATGGTGCCCGCGCTGGCGGCCGGGCAAATTCAGGGTTTTATCGTCGCTGAGCCCTTTAACGCGCTAGCCGAAACACGCCATGTCGGGCGGATCCTGCGCTTTACCGGCGATGTCTGGCAAAACCACGCCTGCTGCGTGGTCATGATGCACGAAAGCGATCTCAGCATGCGCCCGGCATGGAGCCAGAGCGTGACTGACGCGCTGGTTAACGCCCAGCAGTGGATCCGCCAGCACCGGGCGGAAACGGCCCAGTTGCTGTCGCACAGCGACGAACATCGCTATACCCCACACGACGCCGACGTGCTTCGCCAGGTGCTGCTGCCGACGCCAGCGATGCAGGCTAGCTGGCACAAGGACGGCGCTATCCGCCACGATGCGTGGCACCAGCAGCGGATTGATTTCCAGCCATGGCCGTACGCCAGCTATTTCGCATCGCTCACCGACCAGCTAAAGCAGACGGTGATGGAGGGCAATAGCGATTTTCTCGCCCGACTCAACGGGCAGCAGGTCGCCGCCGATCTGGTAGCGTCGGATTTCGTGCGTCAAAGTATCGTCCGCGCCGGCGGTATGACCGCGTTTGGTCTTCCCGACGGCGCGTTTGACCGTGAGGAAACGATCGCGCCATGAAACCGATTTTAATCCGTATTGGCTGGGCGCTGCCCGGTCTGGCGCTGCTGCTGCTGATCTGGGGGGCAATCACTCACTTTGCCGGCGGAATGGCCGGGCTATTCGCGCCGGAAAACGCCTTGCGTAGCCTTCAGGAGATGCTTGCCCAGGGGGAGCTGGTGCGCAATATTGCCATCAGCTTGTCGAGGGTGGCGGTTGGCTTGGGGCTGGCGCTGATCGTCGGTATCCCGTGCGGCTTGCTGATGGGCTGCTCGGCGGCAAGCGAACTCCTGGCGATGCCGGCTCTGCAGTTTTTGCGTATGATCTCGCCGCTCTCGTGGATGCCCGTCGCCGTGATGCTGCTGGGGATCGGCGATCGGCCGATCTGGTTCTTGCTTAGCTTTGCCGCCGTGTGGCCGGTGCTGCTCAATACCGCCAGCGGCGTCAGGCAACTACCGCCCGGCTGGCTGCTGCTGGCCCGTTCGTTGAGCGCGACGCGCCGGGAAACGCTTTGGCATATTATTCTGCCCGGTGTTCGTGCCCATATTCTCACCGGCGTCCGGCTGGCCATCGGCATCCTGTGGATTGTGCTGGTGCCTTGTGAAATGTTGGGGGTCAGCTCAGGGCTGGGCTATGCCATTCTTGATGCTCGCGACCGGCTGGATTATTCCGCCCTGATGGCGGTGATTGTGACTATTGGCGCGATCGGCTTTTTGATGGACTGGCTGGCCAGGTATTTTATCCATACGGTTAGCGCCTGATCGCCCTTAACCCTCTGCCGAGGGCGAATGTTCTCGGCATGCCGTAGCGTACCAGCCCATCGGCATGGAAATCAGGGACGGTGCTTGCATGGATTGGGTCAGCCCAGCCACCTTGCGGCGTACGCATCTGAACTCGAGGCTGTACCTTCCCACAGATATAGCCCGGCAAGCCTGCTGGACTGACCCCGAACTATCCGCTTTGTGTAAGCAACGGCGCTCTAAACACAGGAGGCTATTACCATGTTATAACAGCGCTGGAGCTGAAATGACTCTCTTACAGGACCGGCTTTCTGGCGGTCCCTCTGAAACCTGATCAGGCAATAAACCTCTTCGAAACCCTAACTCTTCTGTTAGATACAAGAGAGAGCGTTCCTGTGATAAAAACTCGATTTTAACCTTAACAATTCTAAACATGTTTAACGTTTTTTTAAGAAATGAAATGCTATTAATTTATTGATATTTTATAAAAAATATTTTTTCAGGCTGGATATATAAAAGCGTATGCATGCCATAAGACACTTCATATCGAAGCTACAGTCTTTTAAACATCGCATCGTGGGGGTCTCTATCCAGAACAGTGTATGGCAGTTTTGATGCCCTGGTTCAGCGATAAGAACAGTGAGCTTAAGTGCGTTGGTTGCGGGGGAAAAAGTAACCCAGGCGTAACCCCAAACAGGTTTTTAAAGACAGTGGCTTATGTAACTTTTTGATTGAAATGGTGCCGATAATAGGAGTCGAACCTACGACCTTCGCATTACGAATGCGCTGCTCTACCAACTGAGCTATATCGGCCCTGCAAGAGGTGTTCACGAGCGTGAATCACGAGGCAAAAGGTTAGAACTTAGCGGGCGATGCGTCAATAGCCAGTGGAATCAACTGCCTATTTTTGCATCGCCCGTTCTCATTTACGCACGAATGGTATCGTCGCCGAAACCAATCCACTTATAGGTGGTTAACGCTTCCAGCCCCATCGGGCCGCGGGCGTGTAGCTTCTGGGTGCTGACAGCCACTTCCGCGCCAAGGCCGAACTGGCCGCCGTCGGTGAAGCGCGTGGAGGCGTTCACGTAGACGGCGGAAGAGTCCACTTCATTGATAAAGCGGTTGGCGTTACGCAAGGTGCGGGTCAGGATGGCGTCGGAGTGCTGGGTGCCATGTTCCCGAATATGGGCGATAGCCTCATCCATATCGGCCACCACTTTGACGTTCAGATCCAGCGACAGATACTCGTCGTCATACTGCTCCGCTTTCACCGGCTCGACCTTCGCAGGGCCGTTTTGCAGCGCGGGCAGGGCGGAAGGGGCGGCGTGCAGGGTGACGCCGCTCTCGGCCATCTGCTTGCTCAACGCCGGCAGGAAGGTGTCGGCGATGTTGCGGTGTACCAGCAGCGTTTCCACGGTATTGCAGGTGCTCGGCCGCTGGGTCTTGGCGTTGACGATGATCTTCAGCGCAGGGGCGATCTCGGCGGTTTCATCAACGAAGATATGGCACACGCCAATCCCGCCGGTGATCACCGGGATCGTTGACTGCTCGCGGCACAGCTTGTGCAGGCCAGCGCCGCCGCGGGGGATCAGCATATCGATGTATTTATCCATCTTCAGCATTTCGCCCACCAGCGCGCGATCCGGGCTCTCAATGGCCTGTACCGCGGCGGCCGGCAGACCGCACTCCTGCAGCGCCTGCTGGATCACCTTCACCGTGGCGGCGTTGGTGCGCCAGGTCTCTTTCCCGCCGCGCAGGATCGCTGCGTTGCCGGTTTTCAGACACAGGGAGGCGACGTCGACCGTCACGTTGGGTCGCGCTTCATAAATCACGCCAATCACCCCCAGCGGGACGCGGCGACGTTCAATACGCAGACCGCTGTCCAGCAGCCCGCCGTCGATCACCTGGCCGACCGGATCGGCCAGATTGCACACCTGGCGCACATCGTTGGCGATGCCGCTCAGACGCGCCGGGGTCAGCGCGAGGCGATCAAGCATCGCTTCACTCAGGCCATTGGCGCGAGCTTCGGCTAAATCTTCCGCGTTGGCGCGCAGAATATCGTCGGTCTGCGCTTCCAGATAATCGGCGATCTTTTCCAGTACCTGGTTCTTTTCCCGGCTGGAGAGTAACGCCAGCTGCCAGGAGGCCGCTTTGGCGGCAATGCCCATTTGTTCCAGCATTTTCAGCTCCTTAACGGATGATCATATCATCGCGGTGGACGGCCACCGGGCCGTATTCATAGCCCAGAATGGCATCGATTTGCTGCGAGTGCTGGCCGGCGATAAGGCGCAGCGCATCGCTGTTGTAGCGGCTGACGCCGTGAGCGATATCGCGTCCTTCGCTATTACGGATGCGGATCACTTCGCCGCGGGAGAAGTTGCCGCTGACGATTTTGATGCCTTTTGGCAACAGCGAGCTGCCTCTTTCGAGGATCGCCTGAGTCGCGCCCGCATCGACGGTCAGTTCACCGGCCGGCGGGGCGCCGAAGATCCAGCGCTTACGGTTCTCCAGCGGAGACTCCTGAGCGTGGAAGCAGGTGCCTACCGGCAGGCCTTCCATCGCATGGCCGATGACGTCCGGGCGGTTGCCAGCGGCGATAATGGTATCAATCCCCGCGCGGCAGGCGACATCCGCGGCCTGCAGCTTGGTGCCCATGCCGCCGGTGCCGAGTCCGGAGACGCTGTCGCCGGCGATGGCGCGCAGCGCGTCGTCGATGCCGTAGACGTCTTTAATCAGCTCCGCCTGCGGGTTGCTACGCGGGTCGGCGGTGAACAGGCCTGGCTGGTCGGTTAACAGCAGCAGCTTATCCGCCCCGGCGAGGATCGCGGCCAGTGCGGAGAGATTGTCGTTATCGCCCACTTTGATTTCCGCGGTGGCGACGGCGTCGTTTTCGTTAATGACCGGGACGATGCTGTTATCCAGCAGCGCGCGCAGAGTGTCGCGGGCGTTGAGGAACCGTTCTCTGTCTTCCATGTCGGCGCGGGTCAGCAGCATCTGGCCAACGTGAATGCCATAGATAGAAAACAGCTGTTCCCACAGCTGGATCAGACGGCTTTGTCCCACCGCCGCCAGCAGCTGCTTGGAGGCGATGGTGGCGGGCAGTTCCGGGTAACCAAGGTGCTCGCGCCCGGCGGCAATGGCCCCGGAGGTCACGATGACAATACGGTGTCCCATGGCGTGCAGCTGTGCGCACTGGCGCACGAGCTCAACGATATGGGCGCGGTTCAGGCGGCGGGACCCGCCTGTTAAAACACTGGTGCCCAGTTTTACCACCAGCGTCTGGCTTTCACTCATGATTCTCTGCCGTTCAAAAGGAATATCGATATCGAGCTGATGTTGTAGCAGGAGTCGGCCCGCTTGCCAACACCCGGGGCGGCGGGCGCGCCATTTTATTGCGCGGGATCGGGCATTCTGGAGAGGGGATGTGACAAAAATATGTCAGATACATTTAAATACTCTTTTTTATAAAAAGTTCCACCTTGTCATAAATATTTAATCTCCCGGCGTTAAAAAACCTCCTGTTTTTGATGGGCGAGCGCCCGCAATTGAATAGCGCGTATAAATAAATCACCAGGACTGAATAATGAAAAAGAGTACTCTGGCATTAATGATGATGGGCTTTGTGGCTTCAACAGCGACGCAGGCAGCGGAAGTTTATAACAAGAACGCGAACAAACTGGATGTGTACGGCAAGATCAAAGCCATGCACTACTTCAGCGATTATGACAGCAAAGATGGCGATCAGACTTACGTGCGTTTCGGTATTAAAGGCGAAACGCAGATTAACGACGACCTGACCGGCTATGGCCGTTGGGAATCTGAATTCTCGGGCAACAAAACCGAGAGCGACTCGAGCCAGAAAACCCGTCTGGCATTCGCCGGGGTGAAGCTGAAGAACTACGGCTCCTTCGATTACGGTCGTAACCTTGGCGCCCTGTACGACGTGGAAGCCTGGACCGATATGTTCCCGGAATTCGGCGGCGATTCCTCTGCCCAGACCGATAACTTTATGACCAAACGCGCCAGCGGCCTGGCGACCTACCGCAATACCGATTTCTTCGGTCTGGTGGATGGTCTGGATATGACCCTGCAGTACCAGGGTAAAAACGAAGGCCGTGAAGCGAAGAAACAGAACGGCGACGGCGTTGGCACCTCATTAAGCTATGATTTCGGCGGCAGCGACTTCGCCGTCAGCGCGGCCTACACCAGCTCCGACCGTACCAACGATCAGAACCTGCTGGCCCGCGGCCAGGGTTCGAAAGCGGAAGCCTGGGCGACCGGCCTGAAATATGACGCCAACAATATCTACCTGGCGACCATGTATTCTGAGACCCGCAAAATGACCCCGATCAGCGGCGGTTTTGCCAACAAAGCGCAGAACTTTGAAGCGGTGGCGCAGTATCAGTTCGACTTCGGTCTGCGTCCGTCCCTCGGCTATGTGCTGTCGAAAGGGAAGGATATCGAAGGGGTGGGTAGCGAAGATCTGGTTAACTACATTGACGTGGGCCTGACCTACTACTTCAACAAAAACATGAACGCCTTCGTGGATTACAAAATCAACCAGCTGAAAAGCGATAACAAACTCGGCATCAACGATGACGACATCGTCGCGCTGGGTATGACCTACCAGTTCTGATTGACCGCAGAACCACCCGCCGCAGCCCTGGCTGCGGCTTTTTTTTAGCGGCGATTCTTCGCCAGATGCAGGGTGTCGCTGTTCATGGTGATCTGCGCGTTATACTCCTTCGGCAGACGACGCGCCTGATAGAACGCCGATTCCCAGTAAGGGTTGTCCAGCGAAGAGCGCATCACGCCCTGGCTGCTCGAGGCGTGAAGGAAATTATGATCGGTATCGTAAAAGCCAACGTGCATCCCGGCCCGGGTGCGGAAGAAAACCAGATCGCCGGGACGTAAATCGCGTTTATTGACCCGCACGCCCATGTGCAACAGCTCGCGGGTGGTGATCCGCTCCATCGGCAGGTTAAAGCGATCCTTCAACGTGCGCCAGACGAAACCCGAGCAGTCGACGCCGCTTTGTTCAGTACCGCCCCATTCATAGGGGGTTCCCTGCCAGGTGTGCATCTGATCATGCAGGGCCGCCACCACCGGGATCAGATCGTCCGATCCGCCGTCAATGGTCATATCCGCATGAGATTTTGTGTTCTTTGCCTGTTTCGGTGAGGAGGAGCATCCTGCCAACAACAAAAAAGGAATTAAAAAGAGAGCATGCGTCAGTTTTGGCTTCATATCGTTATTTTCGAAGTAGCAAGCAGACTGCTTTGTTTTATAGCCGATTAAAAAGAACGGCTGAATAAGCCGAGGCCGCCTTTACGTTTATTTACGATTAAAAATAAACAACCAGTCGAGAGATCACCCATAAAAGGCAGTTGTCACTTCCGAACGGCCTGTGCCAGGATTCTGATTAAACATTTCACGAGGCATTCCATGACGCATTACGCCATCTCTGGTGAGACTTTGCCCGGCGCCGCTTTCGACGCGGGGTGGATGACGTCTGCGCTTCATCATTGCTTCACCACGCTCTGCCCACCGCCTCCCCCTCCAGACCGGGTTGTTTTCGACGCTTAACGCCGTCTTTAGCAGGCGCTTACCTGCCGGTATGACGCTTGATACCTTGTGTTTGACGTTCTGGAGCATGCTATGCACGTTCGCTATTCTCTGCTCGCCTCGCAGGCGACAACGGCCATTTTTGTGCTGCTGTGGGGCAGCGCGGCCATCTTCACCCGCTGGGGACTGGACAACGCTTCGCCGATGGCGCTGCTGGTCTTTCGTTTTCTGATTGCCCTGGTCGCGCTGGCGCCGCTGGCCATCGTCCGTCGGCGCTGGCTACCCGCGCCGGGCACCCGCCTGCAGATAGCGGCCACCGGCCTGATGCTGATTGGCGGCTATTCGGTCTGTTACTTCGAGGCGATGGCTAACGGTGTGACGCCGGGACTTATCGCCACCATCATGGGGATCCAGCCCATCCTTACGCTTTGCGTGGTGGAGCGTCGCCTGCAGGGGCGGCGGCTGTCAGGGCTGCTGATTGCCCTGGCGGGGCTGGTGCTGCTGGTGTGGCGCAGCCTGGCGGCCTCGCCGATGGCGATGGTGGGGATCCTGTTTGCGCTGGCGGCTCTGCTGCTGATGACCTTTGGCGCGCTGTGGCAAAAGCGCAGCCGTCAGGCGCCGGCGGATGTCCTGCCGCTGCAGTACGCCGTCAGTCTGGGGCTGTGCCTGCTGATTGCCCCGGTCAGCGGCTTCCAGTTTACTGTTAACGCCGGGTTGATTATTCCGGTGCTGTTTCTCGGGCTGCTGATTTCGGTGGTCGCCCAGCTGCTGCTGTATCGTCTGCTGAGCGCGGGAAATATTGTCAATGTCACCAGCCTCTTTTATCTGGTGCCAGTGATCACGGCGCTACTGGATTATCTGCTGCTGGGCAACCGGCTGCCGGCGGCGGCGATGGTCGGTATGGTGGCGATCATCGGTGGGATCGTGCTGGTGTTCCGCACCGCGAAGGTCCGCGCCGGCTGATGGCGAGCCGGGCGCTTTGGCGTCCGGTTCATTTTCCTGTCATCTTTTTTACGCATGCTCCCGGCAGCTTATTTTGACCAGTAAGGGAAAGTACCATGGGCAACACGCTGACGATTTTTGATCTCGATAACACCCTGATACAGGGCGATAGCAGTACGGTCTGGAGCCAGTTTATGGTTCGCGAAGGGCTGGCAACGCAGAAGGGGTATCTTGCCCGCGAGGCGCGGCTAATGGCGGATTATGACCGGGGAGAGATGAATATCGCCGATTATGTGGCCCTGATCCAGGCGCCGCTGGCCGGAATACCGAAGTCGGACGTTGATGCGCTGGTGGCCCGCTGCGTGCGCGAGGCGATCCTGCCCCGGGTCTATCCGCAGGCGTGGGAGCTCATTCGTCGTCTGCGGGCCGAGGGGGAGCAGATGCTGATTATCTCCGCCTCGGTTAGCCTGCTGGTGCAGGCGGTGGCCGCCGCGCTGGAGATTGATCAGGCGCTGGGCATTGACGTGGAGATGGTCGACGGCGGCTACAGCGGGGTCATTGCCGGGATCCCTAGCTATCAGCAGGGGAAGGTGGCGCGTCTGGCGCAGTGGCGCGAGGCGCATCCGCAGTATGACGGCGAGGTGACTTTCTATACCGATTCCATTAACGATCTGCCGCTGTGCCTGCATGCGGATCGCGTGCGGCTGGTCAATCCCTGTCCGCAGCTGCAGGCGGCGGGTGCCGGATATGGCTGGCCGGTGCTGAGCTGGCGGCTGGAATAGCAACAACGGTGAATAAATTAACGGCAGGGCGCACGAACCCCTGGCCGGGTAAGGCGCAGCCGCCACCCGGCGGAATAACGGTACAAGCGTAAATTTCCCTGTGCATACTGCGCCTGGCAGGGCTACAACTTCTATGTTATTTCCGGACAGATAGCGCTCCCAATATTTTTTCTGCACTATGTCACTCATGGCGCAGGGAGCGCACAGGGGGCGGCCAGTCGCCGCCGCCCCCTGTACCCCCGGGCTCCGGCCAGCAAAATCGCCACTTCGTGGTGCCTTCGACTTATCCCTGCAGGCTTCGGGTCGGGCCGAGGCAGCGTCCCTGCAAAACACGGCCCTCAGCCCGCATCCATGCGGGCTGCCCCGGCCTTCCGGGAACGTCTCAGCGATGTTGAGGCCGCCAGTACCGGCAGTTTCAGTTGCCCCAGGCCCGGCGGTGAGTCAACAGCCAGTCCTGGACGAGTAGGCCGGATAAGGCGAAGCCGCCATCCGGCGCAAAGGTGTGCTAGCGTCCGCCCTGATACAGCGGCACCGCGGCGCCGCCGATATAGCGACGGCGCAGCCAGGCGGAAAGGGTGTCCATGATCATCACCACCGCCACCAGCAGCAGGGTGATAAACATCACCACATCCCAGTTCCACAGGCGCATGTTCTCGGCATAGATAAGCCCGATACCCCCGGCGCCGACGAAGCCCAGCACCGCCGCGGAGCGGGTGTTGGATTCAATCTGATACAGGCTCAGGGCGAGGAAGGTTGGGAACGACTGGGTAAAAATGCCAAAGCGATGCTTTTGCAGGCCGTTCGCGCCCACGGCGGTCAGCCCGCGCCCGGGCGAGCGGTCCACGGCTTCGTGTCCTTCCGCGTACAGCCGTCCCAGCAGACCGGTGTCCTGCATGATGATCGCCAGCACCCCAGCCAGCGGCCCGAGGCCGACCGCGCGCACGAAAATCAACCCCCAGATAGCCATGTCGATCCCGCGCAGCACATCAAACAGGCGGCGCATCAGCAGGGCAAGGGTCCCCAGCACCACGCCGCGCATGATGTTGCGGGCGGCAAAGAAGGAGAGCAGCAGCGCCAGCACCGTGGCGGTCAGCGTCCCGGCGAAGACGATAGCCAGGGTGATGCCGATTTGCGTGAAGTAATAGCCGAACGGCCAGTTCCAGAAGTCGTGCCAGACGAACATCCGCGCCAGGTAGCGGCCAATCTGCTGCAGACCGGTGGTCAGCTGCTCGCCGCTGATGCCAAACTGCAGAAAAAACCAGACGTAATAGAGCACGCAGGCCAGCGCCACCAGCCCGACGTAGCGCAGGTAGCGCCCCTGAACCTGATAGAGCTGTTTATGCTGCCGCCGGCTGGCGGCGATATCCGGTTGCATGTGCCAGACGCTCATTTCTTACCCTCCAGTACCCACAGGCGCAGACGACCGGACAGCATGTCCAGCGCCGACACCACCAGAATGATCAGCAGCAGGGTGATGCTCACCTGATCGTAGCGGTCGAGCTTGATATTGGTCATCAGCTCCTGGCCGATACCGCCCGCGCCCACCAGCCCGAGAATCGTCGACGAACGGAAGTTGATTTCAAGCCGCATAAAGCCGTAGGAGAGAAACAGCGGTTTCACTTGCGGCCACAGGGCGAAGCGGATTTTCTGCAGCGGCGACGCGCCGCAGGCCGCCAGGCCGCGTACCGGTTTGTTTTGCGCGCTCTCCACCGCCTCGTAGAACAGTTTGGTCAGGCTGCCGACGGTGTGCAGCATCAGCGCCAGAAAGCCCGGGATCGCGCCGATGCCGAACGCCATAACAAAGATCACCGCCCACGCCAGCTCGGGCATGGTGCGCAAAAACGCCACCAGTACCCGAATGGCAAAGCGTACCGGCGCCGGGGTCCAGGCGTTGTTGGCGGCGAGGAACGCGAAGATGGTGGCAATGGCGACTGCCACCAGCGTCGAGGCCAGCGCCAGCTGCAGGGTTTCCCAGATGAGCGGCAGCTGGATCGGCAGGCGATAGCCCCACCAGGCCAGCGAGCCTTTGGTCTGCACATCGGCGAACAGGTTACCGGCACTCAGAGGCGGAATGGTCTCTGCCATATAGTCAAAGAAGTGGGGCAGCGAGTGCCAGATGGTCAGCAGATTAAATTCTGCGGCGCTGCCGGCGGCAAAATAGAGCGCCAGCAGGAGTAACGACCAGCAGACGGTATCGCGCTTTTGCCGCGAGCGTACCTGCTGGTAATAGCGTTCAAATTCGGTGTGGGTCGTCTTCATGCGTCGGGGATCTTCAACGTAGCGCCGCCGCTCACCCTGTGGGCAAGCAGGCGGCGTTGAGGCAGGATTAACGCGCGCTCACCAGCTCGCGTTTCATGTCGATAATCTGCTGGAAGTCAGCCACGCTGCCCGGACCGATGTGCTGGGTACCGCCCATCGCTTTGATAAAGCAGGCGTGATCCTCGGTGTCCAGTTTTTTCACCGCCGCCACGACTTTCGCCTTAAAGTCCGCCGGCAGCGCATTGCTTACCAGGATCGGGCCGTTCGGGATCAGCGGTGATTGCCAGATAATGCGGATCTGCTTCATCAGATCCGGATGATCCATGCGAATCAGACGGTTGAACGCGCCGGTGGTGTAGCCGGTGTTGTAATCGCCGACCATCGAGGTCCAGGTGACCGCGCCCGCGAACTGGCCGTTCAGCACGCCGAGAATGTCCTGCTCGTGGCCGCCGGAGAAGGTGACGCTGGAGAAGGTATTGTTGTATTTGTTGTCGGCGTTTCCGCCAAATTTTTCTTTAAACGCATGGTTAGGGATCAGATACCCGGAAGTGGAATCCGGATCGGCGAAGCCGAAGGCTTTGCCTTTTAAATCGTCCAGCGTTTTGTACGGGGAGTCGGCTTTGACGATCACCACGGAGTGATAGCCGCGGGACTGATCTTTATCGTCCACGGCGATGCCGACGATATCCACGGCTTTCGGGTTATTGATATAAACCGAAGCGTAAGAGGAGGGGGACATGCTCAGCACCACGTCGACTTTGCCCCCCAGCAGACCCTGGATCACCCCGGAATAGTCGGAAGAGTTACGCAGTTTGGTATCCACGTTCAGCTCTTTATCGAGGAAGGTCTTCACACACTGGTTATCACCGATTTGCTGGGTGGCGTTCTGCCCGCCGAGAATGCCCAGATTCAGCTCTTTCGGCTGCGCTGCCGCCGCCTGCCATGCCATCATCATGCCCGCGACCACTGCGGATAAACGAACTGCGCCAGTCATATATTTTTTCATTATGTTGCCCGTGTGAGTGAAATTAATGCAATTGGCTAACTTCATCGCCGTACAGCTGCTGCAGCACATCCTGCGTCAGCCGGGAGGGGTGATCGTCAAAAATAAGCTGGCCGCTGGCGACGCCGATAACCCGGGTGCAGTAGGTCTTCACCAGCTCTACCGAATGCAGGTTTACCATCACGCTGATGCCCTGCTCGCTAATCTCGCGCAGCACATCCATGATGCGCTGGGTGTTTTTCGGATCCAGCGAGGCGACAGGTTCGTCGGCCAGCAAAATGCCGGGGTTTTGCATCAGTGCCCGGCAGATTGCCACCCGCTGCATCTGTCCCCCGGAGAGATTCTCCGCCCGCTGCAGCGCGTGCGGCAGCATGTTCATCCATTCGAGCAGCGCAATGGCGCGCGCCCGGTCGGCGGCGGGGAAAATTTTAAACAGCGACTTCAGGGGTGAAGTCTGGCTGAGGCGGCCAAGCAGGACGTTGGTGAGCACGTCGAGGCGCGGTACCAGGCAGAAGTCCTGAAAGATCATCCCGCACTGACTGCGCCAGGCGTTGAGTGAGCGGCCTTTCAGCTTTGAGACATCGTGTGGCATACCGACTTCCGGATAGCTAAGAATTTCACCGCCGCTGGCGCTGTGCGTACCATTAAGGACATGCAGGAGCGTCGATTTACCGGCGCCGGAGCGGCCAATGACCCCGACCATTTCACCGGCGTGCAGGTCAAAGCTGATGCCGTCCAGCACCTTGTGCTGAGCATGATAGGCTTTCGTCAGGTTACGCACGCTTAAGACCTTCCGCTGCAGGCCGGCATCGAGATCGGTGAACGGCTGGAAATCAGTTTCGGCCACCGCGGCAAGAGAGCTGTTCATAAGAGTGTCCAGGTTCGTCATTAACTGGGCACTATTAATAGGTCTTTATATGAAATTTCGATGACGGTATTGCGAACAAAGCGTGAACAGGCGGGAAAAGGCGGGGATGACAGGCCGACCGCGCGGCTTGCTGACCGCTGGCGAAGCCTTGAAAAGCGGCTATGCTTTCGGGGGGCGCGAAGGCAGGCGCAGCCGTGACGGCAGGCACCTATCGGCAAAACTCGTTTTATCTTGCTAATGAGGTCTGTTTAATCGAATAGATAATGCTTCTACCTTTGTTTAGCATTCATCATTCCGCAGAATTAACATATGCATAACTATTTTGTGCGGCAGGTTAATCTATTCATGTGACTTATGAATTGGTAAATCATCCTGGTTATTGCTTATATTCAGATTTATATTCTTTATTTTGTTGTTAATTTGGTTTATTTGACAACTCCAGCCTGCTCCTCATTAAGAATATTCCTAACATAATAGGGCGAAGATCCTGGGTAATATAAAGCACAAGTAAGAATTGAGGGTAATATTGCCAATAACCTCATGAAAATAAATGTCTTTTTCCACTCCTCAAAAATCCGATATTTTCAGTTTTTGTAAATATTGACCCAGGCACGAAATTGATTGCCTGTCCGCGTGTTGACACTCCATAGGAAAAAACTTAAATTCAACGCCATGCAGAAATAATTAAAATTAAACCCGGCTTATCAAATATTGATAAGTAATGCGTGTCTTATTTAATGGCGATTTATTAAAGGAAGCGAATACGCCAGTTAACTTTGTAGGCCTGGCAAACAGTGAAGTTGTAAAAATGATTACTTCAAGGACTATGAGGTTAAAAACTATATGGAATATAAATGCTGTTCCGATAAGTACATTTGGTCTGCCCATGACTCCTACTTCTATAAAGGACTATCCGAACTCATTCTGGATATCGATGAATTAATTTATCTGTCGCAGGAGAAGATTAGAAAGGATTTTGTGTTTATCAATCTCAACACGGCTTCTTTAAATGAATTTATCAGGCGCGATAGCGAATGGCTATCCGCGGTAAAGGGGAAACAGGTCGTATTGATTGCGGCCAGGAAATCAGAAGCCTTAGCAAATTACTGGTATTACAATAGCAATATTCGCGGCGTGGTATATGTTGGCCTGAGTCGCGATATTAGAAAAGAACTGGCCTACGTAATTAATGGCAGATTTCTCCGCAAAGATATTAAGAAAGATAAAATTACTGACCGGGAAATGAAAATAATCCGCATGACCGCTCAGGGCATGCAGCCGAAATCGATCGCCAGAATTGAAAATTGTAGCGTGAAGACAGTATATACCCATCGGCGCAATGCTGAGGCCAAACTGTATTCCAAAATATATAAGTTAGTTCAGTAACACCCAGGCAATATTGTTTTTTAAATGGTTCACCGGGACATCATGTCCTTAATTCAACTCAGGATGAAAAAGCGATGAAAAAAAAGGTTCTGGCAATAGCTCTGGTAACAGCGTTTACCGGTATGGGTGTGGCGCAGGCTGCTGACGTAACGGCTCAGGCTGTTGCGACCTGGTCGGCGACCGCTAAAAAAGACACCACCAGCAAGCTGGTTGTGACCCCGCTCGGCAGCCTGGCATTCCAGTACGCCGAAGGCATTAAAGGCTTTAACTCGCAGAAAGGTCTGTTTGACGTGGCGATTGAGGGTGACGCAACGGCGACCGCCTTTAAGCTGACCTCGCGCCTTATCACCAACACCTTAACCCAGCTGGACACTTCCGGCTCCACGCTGAGCGTGGGTGTGGATTATAACGGCGCCGCGGTCGAAAAAACGGCAGATACCGTGATGATCGATACCGCTAACGGCGTGCTGGGCGGCAACCTCAGCGCGCTGGCTAATGGCTACAACGCCAGCGGCCGTACCACCGCGCAGGATGGTTTCACTTTCTCCATCATCAGCGGCACCACCAACGGCACCACCGCAGTGACCGATTACAGCACCCTGCCGGAAGGGATCTGGAGCGGCGACGTCAGCGTCCAGTTCGACGCCACCTGGACCAGCTGATCCTTCTGATGCACCAGCAGGGGGGGCTCCCCCTGCTTTTTTCACGGACGGAATTGTTATGAAAAAGCACCTTCTGGCTCTCGGGCTGCTGCTTGTCGGGGTGTCGCCGGCGCAGGCGCTGGATGTCGGCGATATCTCATCTTTTATGAACAGCGGCAGCAGCACGCTGAGCAAAACAATCAAGAACAGCACAGACAGCGGTCGACTGATCAATATCCATCTCGAACGGCTCTCTTCCCCGCTGGATGGTGGGCAGGTTATCCCGATGGATAAACCGGATGAGGTGCTGCTTACCCCCGCCAGCCTGCTGCTACCCGCCCAGGCCAGCGATGTCATCCGTTTCTTCTACAAAGGCCCGGCGGATGACAAAGAGCGCTACTACCGTATTGTCTGGTTCGATCAGGCACTCAGCGATGCCCAGCGCGATAACGCCAACCGCAGCGCGGTAGCGACGGCGTCCGCCCGCATCGGCACCATTCTGGTGGTGGCGCCCCGGCAAGTGAATTACCGCTTTCAGTACGCCAACGGCTCTCTGACCAACACCGGGAATGCGACGCTGCGGATCCTCGCCTACGGCCCTTGCCTGAAGGCCGCCGACGGTAAGGAGTGTAAAGAGAATTACTACCTGATGCCGGGTAAATCGCGCCGTTTTACGCAGGTGGACACGGCGAATAAAAAAGGACGGGTTGCGCTTTGGCAGGGTGAGCAGTTTGTTCCCGTGAAATAGACAGTTGTGCAGATGGATAACGACGATGCCTCTACGACGGATTTCCCCAGGACTGAAAACGCAGCTTGCCTTCGGCATGATCTTTTTGTTCGTTCAGCCCGACGCCAGCGCTGCTGCCGTACGTGCCCAGCAGATTGGCGGGGTGATTATTCCGCAGGCCTTCAGCCGGGCGCTGCAGGACGGTATGAGCGTCCCGCTCTATATTCATCTTGCCGGCAGCCAGGACACCCGTGACGATCAGCGGATCGGCAGCGCCTTTATCTGGCTGGACGACGGCCAGCTGCGTGTCCGGCAGATCCAACTGGAGGAGAGCGAGGGGAACGCCAGCGTCAGCCAACAGACCCGACAGCAGCTGATCGGCCTGGCCAACGCCCCGTTCAGCGAGGCACTCACCATTCCCCTGACCGACAGCGCGCAGCTGGATCTCAGCCTGCGTCAGCTGCTGCTGCAGCTGGTGGTCAAACGCGAGGCGCTGGGCACCGTGCTGCGCTCGCGCAGCGAAGATATCGGTCAGTCCAGCGTTAACACCCTCAGCAGCAACCTGAGCTATAACCTCGGCGTCTATAACAACCAGATGCGCAATGGCGGGAGCAACACCTCCAGCTACCTGTCGCTGAACAACGTCACCGCGCTGCGGGAGCATCACGTGGTGCTCGACGGCTCGCTGTACGGGATCGGCAGCGGTCAGCAGGACAGTGAATTATATAAGGCCATGTATGAGCGCGATTTCGCCGGCCACCGCTTTGCCGGCGGGATGCTCGACACCTGGAACCTGCAGTCCCTGGGACCGATGACCGCTATTTCGGCCGGCAAGATTTACGGCCTTTCCTGGGGGAATCAGGCCAGCTCCACCGTCTTCGACAACAGTCAGTCGGCCACGCCGGTGATTGCCTTTTTACCGGCGGCGGGCGAGGTGCATCTCACCCGTGACGGCCGGTTGCTGAGCGTCCAGAACTTCGCCATGGGCAACCATGAAGTGGATACCCGCGGCCTGCCGTACGGTATTTACGACGTGGAAGTGGAGGTGATCGTTAATGGTCGGGTGGTCAGCAAACGCACCCAGCGGGTCAATAAGCTGTTCAGCCGGGGACGCGGCATCGGCGCGCCGCTGGCGTGGCAGGTATGGGGCGGCAGTTTCCATATGGATCGCTGGTCGGAAAGCGGCAAAAAGACCCGGCCGGCAAAAGAGAGCTGGCTGGCAGGCCTCTCGACCTCCGGGTCGCTCAGCACCCTGAGCTGGGCGGCAACGGGCTATGGCTACGACAACCAGGCGGTGGGGGAAACCCGCCTGACGCTGCCGCTGGGCGAGTCGATCAACGTTAACCTGCAGAATATGCTGGCCAGCGACAGTTCCTGGAGCAGCGTCGGCAGCATCAGCGCTACGCTGCCGGGGGGCTTCAGTTCAGTGTGGGTCAACCAGGAGAGAACCCGCATTGGCGATCAATTGCGGCGCAGCGATGCCGACAACCGGGCGATCGGCGGCACCCTCAACCTGAACGCGCTGTGGTCGAAGCTGGGGACGTTCAGCGTCAGCTACAACGATGACCGCCGCTACAACAGTCATTACTACACTGCGGATTACTATCAGACGGTCTACAGCGGCGCCTTTGGATCGCTCGGCCTGCGGGCGGGGATCCAGCGCTATAACAATGGCGACAGCAGCGCCAACACCGGGAAATATATCGCTCTCGATCTCTCGCTGCCGCTGGGCAACTGGTTCAGCGCCGGGATGACCCATCAGAACGGCTACACCATGGCTAACCTCTCAGCGCGCAAGCAGTTTGATGAAGGCACTATTCGCACCATCGGCGCCAATCTGTCGCGGGCCATCTCCGGCGATACCGGGGATGACAAAACCCTCAGCGGCGGAGCGTATGCCCAGTTCGACGCCCGCTACGCCAGCGGCACGCTGAACGTCAACAGTGCGGCGGACGGCTACGTCAACACTAACCTCACCGCCAGCGGCAGCGTCGGCTGGCAGGGCAAAAACATCGCCGCCAGCGGACGAACCGACGGTAACGCCGGAGTGATCTTCAACACCGGGCTGGAGGACGATGGTCAGATTAGCGCCAGGGTTAACGGGCGGATTTTCCCGCTCAGCGGCAAGCGTAACTACCTGCCGCTCTCTCCCTATGGCCGCTATGAGGTGGAGCTGCAGAACAGCAAAAACTCGCTCGATAGCTACGACATCGTCAGCGGGCGTAAGAGTCATCTGACCCTTTATCCGGGTAACGTCGCGGTGATTGAGCCAGAGGTGAAGCAGATGGTCACCGTCTCCGGTCGTATTCGTGCAGAAGACGGCACGCTGCTGGCGAATGCGCGGATTAACAACCATATCGGCCGTACCCGGACCGATGAAAACGGCGAGTTTGTCATGGACGTGGATAAGAAATACCCCACTATCGATTTCAGCTACGGCGGCAATAAAACCTGCGAAGTGGCGCTGGAGCTCAGCCAGGCGCGCGGCGCCGTCTGGGTCGGGGATGTGGTCTGCAGCGGCCTCTCGTCGTGGGCGGCGGTGCAGCAGACAGGAGAAGAGAATGAAAGTTAATGCACTGATGGCGCTGGCGATCCTCGCGCTGCTCTTGCCGGCAGCCGCGCTCAGGGCGGCGGTGACCAAGACCACCTGGTCGGATGCGCCGGCGCGCGAGTTTGTGTTTGTTGAAAACAACTCCGACGACAACTTTTTCGTCACCCCCGGCGGGGCGCTGGATCCGCGTATGACCGGCGCTAACCGCTGGACCGGCTTAAAATACACCGGCTCCGGCACCATCTATCAGCAGAGTCTCGGCTATATCGATAACGGCTACAACACCGGGCTCAATGCCAACTGGAAGTTTGATATGTGGCTGGAAAACTCGCCGGTTTCGCACCCCTTAACCGGCCTGCGCTGCATCAACTGGTACTCCGGGTGCGATATGGCCACCAGCCTGATCCTGCCGCAAACCACCGACGCCAGCGGGTTTTATGGCGCGACGGTGACCAGCGGCGGCGCGAAGTGGATGCACGGCATGATGTCGGACGCGTTTTATCAATATCTGCAGCAGATGCCGGTCGGCGGCAGCTTTACGATGACCATCAATGCCTGTCAGACCTCGGTGAACTACGACGCCAGCAGCGGTGCGCGCTGTAAGGATCAGGCCTCCGGTAACTGGTATGTGCGCAACGTCACCCACACCAAAGCCGCGAACCTGCGGTTGATTAATACCCACTCGCTGGCGGAGGTGTTTATCAACAGCGACGGCGTGCCGACCCTGGGAGAAGGGAACGCCGACTGCCAGACGCAGACCATCGGCAGCCGCGCAGGATTAAGCTGTAAGATGGTCAACTATACCTTACAGACCAACGGCTTAAGCAACACCTCGATCCATATTTTCCCGGCGATCGCCAACTCGTCGCTGGCCTCGGCCGTCGGGGCGTACGATATGCAGTTCAGCCTCAACGGCAGCTCCTGGAAGCCGGTGAGCAATACCGCTTATTACTACACTTTCAACGAGATGAAGAGCTCAGACTCGATCTATGTTTTCTTCTCCAGCAACTTCTTTAAGCAGATGGTGAACCTCGGGATCAGCGATATCAACACCAAGGATCTGTTCAACTTTCGCTTTCAGAACACCACCTCGCCGGAGTCAGGCTGGTATGAGTTTTCCACCTCCAACACGCTGATTATCAAGCCCCGTGATTTCAGCATCAGCATTATCTCGGACGAATATACCTCGGCGCCGTCGCGCGAGGGATATGTCGGCAGCGGCGAACCGGCGCTCGATTTCGGCTACATCGTCACCACCAGCGGTAAAACGGCCGCCGATGAAGTGCTGATCAAGGTGACCGGACCGGCGCAGGTGATTGGCGGGCGTTCCTACTGTCTCTTCAGCTCTGATGACGGTACGGCGAAAGTGCCGTTCCCGGCGACGCTCTCTTTTATCACCCGCAGCGGCACGACGCAGACCTACGATGCCGGGTGCGATGACAGCTGGCGGGATATGACCGATGCGCTGTGGCTGACCACGCCATGGACCGATATCTCCGGCGAAGTGGGGCAGATGGATAAGACCACGGTGAAATTTTCGATTCCGATGGATAACGCCATTTCGCTGCGGACGGTAGACGATAACGGCTGGTTTGGCGAAGTCAGCGCTTCAGGAGAGATTCATGTCCAGGCGACGTGGCGCAACATTAACTAAGGCCCTGCTGACGGTGGGCTGCCTGCTGGCAGCGCCGCTGGCTCAGGCGATCTCGGTCGGCAACCTGACCTTTTCCCTGCCGGCCGAAGCGGATTTCGCCAGCAAACGGGTGGTCAACAACAATAAAAGCGCGCGGCTATACCGCATCGCCGTCAGCGCCATCGATCGTCCGGGCGGCAGCGAAGTACGCTCCCGGCCGGTGGATGGCGAACTGCTGTTTGCCCCCCGCCAGCTGGTGCTGCAGGCAGGTGAGAGCGAGTATTTTAAATTTTACTATCATGGCCCGCGGGATAACCGCGAGCGCTACTATCGGGTCTCGTTTCGCGAAATCCCCACCCGCAACCTGACGAGGCGCAGCCCGACCGGCGGCGAGGTCAGCATGGAGCCGGTGGTGGTGATGGATACCATTCTGGTGGTGCGCCCACGCGAGGTGCAGTTTAAATGGTCTTTCGATAAGGTGGCCGGGACGGTGAGCAACACCGGCAATACCTGGTTCAAGCTGCTGATTAAACCCGGATGCGATTCGACCGAAGAGGAGGGGGACGCGTGGTATCTGCGTCCTGGCGACGTGGTTCGCCAGCCGGCATTGCGCCAGCCGGGGAACCACTATCTGGTTTATAACGACAAATTTATTAAGATCAGCGATACCTGCCCGGTGAAGCCCCGTCCCGCGGAGTGAGCCTTATCCGGCGGTCGCGCGGCGGGTAAAACGCCGGCTGGCCAGCAGGCTCAGACCGCAGCACAGCAGGTAGTACACCGCGCCGGTGAAAACGAAGATCGCCAGGGGATAGATTTGCACCCGGTTGTTGACCTGACCGGCCACGGTGGTCAGCTCCGGGACGTTGACGATAAACGCCAGCGACGTGTCTTTCAGCAGGCCGATAAAGATCCCCACCAGCGAGGGCTGAACATTGCGCAGCGCCTGCGGGAGCAGCACCAGGCGCAGCGTTTGCCCGGGGGCGAACCCCTGGGTCAGCGCCGCCTCATACTGTCCTTTCGGCAGCGACTGCAGCCCGGCCAGCACCGAGTGCATCACCGATGCGGCGGTAAACCACGCCAGCGCCAGGGTCACGGTCACCGCGCCGGGCAGATCGCCGCCGGTCAGCATCGGCAACAGATACCACAGCCAGAAGATGACAAATATCAGCGGGATGCCGCGAATAATTTCCGCCCACAGAAACAGCAGACGCCGCACCAGCCCCCCGTAGCGCCAGGCCAGGCCCGCCAGCGCAATGCCTCCCGGCAGCGCCAGCAGGGTGGCGCCGATGGCCATCAGCAGGGTCAGCGCCACGCCGCCGGGCTGGCCCTCCGCCAGTCGGCCCCACAGCAGGTAATCGAGGTTATCGGCGATCACCGCCAGATTAGCGTTCATGTTGGGCGCTCCGTTGCAGTTTTCTTCCCGGGCCGAGACGCGTTAGCGCCACGCCCATCGCCACCCCCAGCGCCAGGTACAGCGCGGTACCGACGGCAAACGCCTCCAGGGCGTGCGCGTTATAGCTCTCAATCTGTCGTACCTGATAGGTCAGTTCCGCAAAGCCGATGCCGCTGGCCAGCGATGAGAGTTTCATCAGGTTAAGATACTGGCCGACAATCGGCTGCCAGGCGTTGGCCAGCCCCTGCGGCATGAGGATAAAGCGCAGCTCCTGCCACGGCGTAAAGCCCTGCGACAGCGCGGCTTCCCGCTGCCCGTGGCTGACGGCGCGCAGTCCGGAGGCGATCTCTTCCACCAGAAAGGCGGAGGTAAAGACCCCCAGCCCCCACATTGAGCAGAGGAACTCCGGCGTCAGCCACCAGACGTTACCCGGCAAAATGGACCAGGCGTGTTCGTCGTTCACCACCTCCTTCACCGCCAGCGGCAGCAGGTTCCAGGCGGCAAAGTACCAGAACAGCAGCTGGACCAGCAGCGGAGTGTTGCGAAACAACGAGACCCACGCGGCCACCAGTCCGCGCCCCGCGCGGCCGCCGCCGAGGCGCAGGGCCAGCAGCAGGACCGCCAGCAGGGTGGCGAGCAGGATCCCGGCGACGCTGACCCAGACGGTGGTGAGAAAACCAGAGATAATCCATTGCAACGGCTGCCCGCTCAGGACGCCGTGCCAGTCAAGCATCGGCGTCACTCGAGGCTCTCCTGGTGCAGCGGATCCAGCACCTTCTGCAGAAAACGCCGTGCGCGGGCATGCTGCGGATGGGCGAAAAACTCAGCCGGCGGGGCGACCTCGAGAATGTCGCCGCCGTCGATAAACACCACCCGGTCGGCAATTTCCCGGGCAAACTGCATCTCATGGGTCACCACCAGCATGGTGATCCCGCTGTGGGCGAGGGTTTTCATCACCTGCAGCACTTCGCCGATCATCTCCGGGTCGAGCGCCGAGGTGGGCTCATCGAACAGGATAATCTGCGGCGAGGAGGCCAGGGCGCGGGCGATCGCCACTCGCTGCTGCTGGCCGCCGGAGAGCTGCGCCGGCATCTGCTGCGCTTTTTCTTCCAGTCCGACCTGGCGCAGCAGCGCCAGCGCTCGCTCCTGAGCCGCACTTTTCCCCCAGCCGTGAACGCGCTCCAGCGCCAGAGTGATGTTCTCCTGCGCCGTCAGGTGGGCGTAAAGGTTGAACTGCTGGAAGACAAAGCCGACGCGGCTGCGCAGCTGGCGCAAGGCGCTGCCGCTCAGCCGGCTGGTCGGTTTATCGTCGATCAGGATCTCGCCGCCGCTTAAGGATTCGAGCTGGTTGATCAAGCGGATCAGCGTCGATTTTCCCGAACCGGAAGGGCCGAGGATCGCCACCACTTCGCCGGGCTCGACCTGCAGGTTGATGGCGTTTAGCACCTGATGATCGCCGTAGCGCTTGGCCACATCACGGAACGTAATGCTGGCGCGCTGCAGACGTGAAAAATCCGCGGCCGGGGCCGCGGAGTGGGAGAGTAAACCCGAGAACATATTATTTCGCTTCTATGGTAAAGGCGCGCGGCTGCGGCGTTTTAGTGGCAGGTCCAAACCAGACATCATAGATTTTCGCGGCTTCGCCGGTTTTCTCCAGCTTCACCAGCTCATCGTTAACGGCTTTCAACAGGGCCGGTTCGCCTTTCTTCACGCCCACGCCAATCTCTTCTTTGCTGAGCAGGTCGGGCAGAATTTTAAACTTGGCTTTATCCGGCGCTTCCGCCAGCAGACCGGCGAGGATGGTGCTGTCCTGGGTGATGGCCTGGACGTTGCCGTTGCGCAGGGCGGTCAGGGCCAGCGGAATATCGTCATAGGAGAGGACGCGAGCCTGCGGGAAACGCTGGTGCAGGGCTTGCTCGCCGGTGGTGCCTTTCACCGCGCCGATGCGCGCTTTGCTGTACTCATCGAGCTTATCCGGAGAGCCGGCCGGCACGAGGAACTGCTGGCCGGTGACGAAATACGGCATCGAGAAATCAATAACCTGGGCCCGCTCCGGGGTGATGGTTATGTCGGCGACGATCAGGTCGGCTTTGCCGGACTGCAGCAGCGGAATACGGTTGGCCGGGTTGGTGGCCACCAGCTCGAGTTTGACGCCGAGCGCTTTCGCCAGCGCCTGGGCAAAGTCGACATCATAGCCGACGATATGGTGGGTTTTGGCATCCACGGAGCCGAACGGCGGGTTGGCGTCGAAGGTGGCGACTTTCACGACGCCGGCGGCTTTGATGTCAGCCAGCTGGTCTGCCTGTGCCTGAGACGCGAGCAGCAGCATACCCAGCGCCAGTGCAATTTTTGTGGTTTTATTGCGCATGTTTTTTCCCCTGAATCCCTGTTTTGTTTTGTGGACATCACGCTCCCACAAATTCCCCGTCGGCGGCAAAGAAGAAAAAATTCTTATCTATAACGAAAAAGAACTTAACAAACCTGTGGGTATTCTTTATGCGCCGCTGGCGTTTTACCGGCGCGGCAACGATTGCCGGGCGGCCCTCACTCCCTCCGGAGAGAGGGAGAGGGGATAGGGGTAATTTTCCGTTCATCGTGCGCATGGGCGTTAGCCCCGCGGTGTATACCGGGGCTGTAACGATTGCCGGGCGGTTCCCTCTCCCTCAGGGAGAGGGTTAGGGTGAGGGGATAGGAGCGGGCGTAATATGCGCCAGCCAGGATTGCAAATTCGGAATTAATATTTCCCGCGCCCGGCCAACTGTGGTTGAAATAGACCCAGGCGATTCGCTTCCCGACAGAGGAGAAAATGAAAGTGGCATTGTGGCAACGATTAACGGGCTGGCTGGCTTTTTTGTCCAACGGTGAAGCCGGACAGCAGGATACCCAGCGCGTCATGGAGGCGATACTGCCGGTGGCCAGCCTCTACGGCGTGGACATTGGCAACGTGGAAACCCGGTGGTTCCGTCATGATAAGACATACTGAGCGACGCAGGACGCGAGAAGCCTACTGGAACGAGGTGTGCTTTGTGTAGCAAGAGACTGCCTGAGGTTGCGGCAACACAGGATGCGCCGCCGCAGCCCAGGCAGTTTTGACCACGCTTATCCCCCCAGATACATCCGCTTAATTTCCGGGTTAGTCAGCATCTCCCGCGCCGCGCCTGACAAGGTGATCCGGCCATTCTCCAGGACATACGCCCGATCGGCGATAGCCAGTGCTGCCGTCGCATTCTGCTCCACCAGCAGCACCGTCATATTCTCTTCGCGCAGTTGCTTAATGATGCCGAACAGCTCGCCGACAATTTTCGGCGCCAGCCCGAGGCTCGGTTCATCCAGCATCAATAACACCGGCTCGCTCATCAGCGCCCGGGCGATGGCCAGCATCTGCTGCTCGCCGCCGCTCATGGTGCCCGCCATCTGATGGCGCCGTTCCTTGAGCCGAGGAAAGAGGGCGTACATGCGATCGCGCAGGCGGGTGTAGCCGGCGAGATTATTGTAAGCGCCCATGCGCAGGTTCTCTTCGATAGTCAGGTTGGTAAAGACCCGACGTCCCTCCGGCACCAGCGCCAGCCCGCGGCGTACAATCTGGTGGGTCTGGCTGCGTGAGATATCGTCGTTGAGGAAGCTGACGCGCCCGCTGGAGCGCACCAGGTTGACGATCCCGTTGAGGGTGGAGGTTTTACCGGCGCCATTGCTGCCGATCAGGGTGACGATCTCCCGGTCATAGACGTCGATATCAACACCTTTCAACCCCTGGATCACGCCGTAAAAGACCTTCAGTTCCCGGGCGTTAAGCATAATTGGCTTCTCCCAGATAAGCGGAAATGACGTCAGGATGCTGGATCGCCTCGGCCATCAGGCCGCTGAACAGCGGCTTACCATACTCCAGCACCATCACCCGCTCGCACAGGCGATTGACGAAGGGCATATCGTGCTCAATCAGCAGGACGCTGAGCTGATAGTCATGTCGCATGCGGAAGATAAGCTCCGCCAGGTCCTCGGTTTCCTTCGGGTTCATCCCGGCGGCCGGCTCATCGAGCAGCAGCAGCTTCGGCGCGGTGGCCAGCGCGCGGGCGATCTCCACTTTGCGCTGGTTGCCATAGCTCAGATTTGTGGCCTGCATATGCGCGAAGTGGGCGATGCCGATGTCCTCCAGGATGGCCATGGCTTTGGCCTTCGCCGCCCGCTCGGCCGGAAAGTAGCGGCCAATATGCAGAGCTGCCTCCAGCAGCGAGTAGCGGCTGGCGCGGTCGAGCCCGACCATCACGTTCTCCAGCACCGTCATGGAGTTAAACAGACGGATATTCTGGAAGGTACGGGCGATCCCGGCGTTCACCACCTGGTTGGGCTTCAGCCCCTTCAGCGACGTACCCGCCAGGGTGACGTTGCCGCTGGTGGGTTTATAGTTGGCGGTGATGACGTTAAACAGGGTGGTCTTGCCCGCACCGTTAGGGCCGATAAGGCCAAAGATCTCCGCTTCATCAACATGGAAGCTGACGTTGTCGATGGCCCGCAGGCCGCCAAACTGCATGGTGACGTCCTGCACCTGCAGGATAACGTTATTTTCCGCCATAGCTGCTGTTCCTTCTTCCCATCTGCCAAATCTCTTTTTTCCCCAACAGCCCTTCGCGGGCGAAAAGCATGATGATCAGCAACAGCAGGGAGAAAACCACCATTCGCAGGCCCGGATAGGCGCCAAGATCGTGGCCGAAAAACTGCAGCGGCTGGTCGAGGAAGCGCAGCCATTCGCCGCTGCCGACCACCAGTACGGTGCCGAGCAGGGCGCCGGTGGTGCTGCCGAGTCCGCCGAGGACGATAATAATCAGCAGCTGGAAGGTGAGCATAAAGTCGAACAGCCCCGGGGAAATGGTGGTCAGCAGCGAAGCCAGCAGACCACCGCCGATCCCTTCGAAGAAGGCGCTGGTGGCGAAGGCGCAGGTTTTGATGCGGAAGGTGTTGACCCCCATGGCGATCGCCGCATCTTCATCGTCGCGAATGGCTTTCATCATCCGGCCATACTTCGACCACACCAGCTGAAGGATCATGCCGGTGGCCAGCAGGGCGAACAGCCCGCACCAGAACAGGAGATGCGGCTGCTGCGGAATATCGTTCAGCCCGATGGCGCCGTTGGTGATTTGCGGATTGTTAATAGCGAGGATCTTGATGATAAACCCAAAGCCGAGGGTGACAATGGCCAGGTAGTCGCCACGCACCCGGAAGACCGGCACGGCGAGGCACACCGCCAGCGCCGCCGCGCACAGGCCGCTTATCAGCAGGGCAGGGAGGAAGCCTGCGTGCAGGCTGAGGATCCACGGGCTGGGGGCGGCCATTTCAAACATGTCTACCTTGCTGTCGCTGGAGAGGATCAGCAGGGCGGTGACGTAGGCGCCCACCGCCACGAAGCCGTTCGGCTCCAGCGACAGCTGGCCGGTCACGCCGTTGATCAGGTTGTAGCTGACCGCAAGGATCATAAAGATAAAAATGGTGCTGATGACACGAACAATGTAGTCATTGAAAACCACGTTGATTCCGGCCAGCAGCGCGATACAGATGACAATAATGGCCAGGTTGCGCAGCTGCGCCCCGGCGGTCGTCGTCGCGTTGAGCATCAGAAACGGCTCCTTTCCAGACGTTCGTCGCCCATAATGCCGACCGGGCGGAACAAGAGGACCAGAATCAAGAACAGGAAGGCGAAAGCGTCTTTATAGCCGCCCAGTTCGGGGAAGATCGCCACGGCGACCACTTCGGTAAAACCGAGGATAAAGCCGCCCAGCACCGCGCCGGTGACGCTGCCGATCCCGCCCAGCACGGCGGCGGCGAAGGCCTTCAGGCCGATAAGCACGCCCATCAGGGGATCGATAGTGGGGTAGCTGATGGAGTAGAACACGCCGCCGAGGGCCGCGAGACTACTGCCGAGGGCGAAGACCAGGGAGATGATCCGGTTGGCGTCAATGCCCATCAGGCGCACGGTGTTGACGTCAAAGGCCACCGCGCGGATCGCCATCCCATAGCGGGTGCGGTACAGCAGCCAGAGGATCGCCAGCAGCAGCAGGACGGTGATCAGCGGTACAATCCACGCCACGTTGGTAATGATGACGCTGCCGAAGGCGCGGGTCTGGTTGAAAAAGTCAGGGGCGGAGAAGAAGCGTGAGCTGCCGCCGAACAGCACGTTAAACAGGTTTTCGAGGAAGAAGCTGACGCCGATGGCGGTGATCAGCATGGAGATTTTCGAGGCCTGACGCAGCGGACGATAGGCGACCCGGTCAATCAGCATACCAAACAGGCCGCACAGCCCGAGGGTCAGGAAAACGGCTACCCCGAAGGGTAGCCCAACCGAAGAAAATAAAAACAGCGTACTAAACGCGCCGACCATCATCACGTCCGCATGGGCGAAGTTGATCAGCCGTAGCACGCCATAAACCATCGTATAACCGATGGCAATCAGGGCGTACATGCCCCCAAGACTCATTCCATTGACCACTTGCTGGAGAAAAATGGCGCCGTCCATTTTGTAGCCTCGTCACAACTTAAGGGTTAACCACGGTACGAAACGCCAGCTTGCCATCTTTCACTTCGTTGATGACCGCGCTGCGAATGGCATCGCCGTTCTGTAACGTCAGCGTGCCGGTCACGCCCTGGAAATCTTTGGTGGCGCGGATTTTTTCATTCACGCAGACCCGATCGTGGGGATCGCTGCACTGGTTCATGGCGTTGACGATGACGTTATAGGCGTCCGCCGCCATTGCGCCCCAGGTATGGGTCGGCTGCTGGTATTTGGCTTCCCAGGCTTTGATGAAGGTTTCCCCGGCCGGGGTCTGCTCTTTGGCGTTCGGCGAGTAATAATCGGTGGTCATATAGCCGTTGACCGCGTCTTTACCGACATCGAAGAAGACCTGATCCGCGGCCAGACCGTCGCCGCCCACCACCGGTTTGTTGAGCCCCAGTTGTTTAGACTGCACGGCAATCAGCGCCCCTTCGGTGTAGTAGATCGGCATGTAAATCATGTCGACATTCTTCGCCTTGACGCTCGCCAGCTGGGCTTTAAAGTCCTTGCTGCCGCCCGGAGCCTGTACCTCGATGGGAATGGTGCCGCCGTTTTTCAGGAACTGGGTGCGGAACGCTTTCGCCAGGCCGACGGAGTAGTCGTTGCTGCTGTCAAACACGATGGCGGCGGTTTTGGCTTTCAGATCGCGGGAGGCCAGATTGGCCCCGACCACCCCCTGGAAGCTGTCCGAGAAACAGACCCGGCTGACGTACGGATGGTTACGGGTGACGCGGTCGTTGGTGGCGGTGGAGGAGACCAGCGGCGTTTTGCTGTCGTCGGCGATCTTGGTCATCGCCAGGGTGTTGGAGGAGGTGACTTCCCCGATCACGGCATCCACTTTATCACTGGAGACCAGGCGCTGCATGGCGTTGGCCGCTTCGACTTTGTCGCTTTTATCATCGATAACGATAAGCTTGATGGTATCGCCATTTTTTAACGTCGGGGTGATGGCCTGAATAATGTCCAGCCCTTTCTGCGACGGCTGGCCATAGCCGCTGAGGGCGCCGCTCAGGGGTAATACCACCCCGATTTTAATTTCCGCTGCCTGCGCGCTGCTGGCGCCGACCAGCGCGGCAACCAGCGTGGCCATTAAAGACGCTTTCCCGGAAAACGATTTCATTGGTATTTCTCCGTCGGTCGATTATTTATCTTTAACCATCAATGACTGCATAACATTGAGGAATAATTCGCCAGCGTGTCCGGCGAATTATTGGCTGTTATGTTGAATAGATAACGAGATATATACCCTAAATAATTCGAGTCGCATGAAGGCGGCAAGTGAGCGAGTCCCCAGGCGCTTACCGAAGTCAGTGACTGGGGGGAGAGAACGCAGCCAACACACATGCAACTTGAAGTATGACGGGTATTTTTAATGCGCTGATTTACCTTACAACGTCCGTTTCGTTTTTACTCATGCAATATTCTTATTACCTGCAGGGAGGGGCATAAGGCTGATGACAACACGGTTTTTGGTACGGTGAACGCATTTTGCCGGGGGGCGACTGGCGCCTTACCCGGCCTGAAAAATCCACCATATAAACCGGTTGAACGGTTTGCGCAGGCCCGCGCAAGCGAAGCGCCGTCGGGCAATTTCAGCGCGCACCCGAATATAATATTCAGGTGCGCCCGGTAGTATTAAAATTTATTCTGCTGCTGGTGTGACTTATTCTTTTAAAGGGGGCAATGGTTTTATTTTTCCATGCAGCGCCGGATTATCACTTTCATCTTTTAACTGCACGCCGGTGACGCGGCGTAAAAAAGCCTGCTCCAGCAGCCAGGCCAGTTTAAAGGCGGCGGCGTCATGGCTTAATCCCTCCGGACGAATATTGGAGATACAGTTGCGCTCAGATTCCAGACGCTGACGATGGGGCTGCCAGGTAAGGTAAACGCCGAGGCTGTCCGGCGAGGAGAGACCCGGTCGTTCGCCAATCAGGATCGCCACCGCGCGGGCTTTCAGGGTTTCGCCAATATCATCCCCCAGCGCCACCCGCGACTGATGCGCCAGCACTACCGGCGCCAGGCCGATACCCAGCGTTTGCAGATAGGGCAGCAGGGCGCGGATCAATGGCACCGCCTGGCGCTCTACCGCCCAGGAAGAGAGGCCATCGCCAATCACCAGCAGCAGATCGGCGGGGCGGACGCCGCTGGCGGCGAGGTCGGCGCGGCTTTCGTCGGCGAGCTGCCGCCCGAGATCCGGACGCCGAAGATAGGTGTGACGGTCCGGCGCGGCGCTGCGCACCGTCAGGGCGTCGAGGCCGAGCGCCGCCAGCGGCGCCACCAGCTGCTGGCTGGCGAACGGCTGATGAATGGCATCCCGCGCTCTGGCGTGGGCCAGACCAAAGTTGAGGACTTCGCGGGTCGGCAGGCTGGCGCCGCTGCGCCCCAGGGCGATCCGCGCATCGGTAAATTCACGCAGCGGGTTCCAGGCATCGGGACGATTCATACGGAGGCTCCTTGCGGCAGGACGGACAGCAGCGGATGGCGGGCGTCGGTGAGCCGCAGCGTGCCGTGCGGATCGATAATCTGCATCTTCGCCAGCCAGTCGGCGAACTCCGGGGCATGTTTTAAGCCCAGCAGGCGACGGGCGTACAGCGCGTCATGGAACGAGGTGCTCTGGTAATTGAGCATGATATCGTCCGCTCCGGGCACACCGATCAGGAAGGTGAGCCCGGCGGTGCACAGCAGAGTCAGCAGGGTGTCCATATCATCCTGATCCGCTTCCGCGTGGTTGGTATAGCAGACGTCGCAGCCGATCGGCAGGCCCATCAGCTTGCCGCAGAAATGATCCTCCAGCCCGGCGCGAATAATCTGCTTGCCGTCGTAGAGATACTCCGGACCGATAAAGCCGACCACGGTATTGACCAGTAGCGGTTCAAAGTGACGGGCGACGGCGTAGGCCCGCGCCTCACAGGTCTGTTGATCGACGCCGTGGTGGGCGTTGGCCGACAGGCAGCTTCCCTGGCCGGTCTCAAAATACATCACATTGTTGCCGAGGGTACCGCGCCTGAGGCTGAGGGCCGCCTCGCGGGCCTCCTGCAGCATGGCAAGATTGATGCCGAAGCCGCTGTTGGCCGCTTCGGTTCCCGCCACCGACTGGAATACCAGATCCACCGGCGCGCCGCGCTCAATCAACTGCAGCGTATTGGTGACATGGGTCAGAATGCAGGACTGGGTAGGGATGGCGAAGCGCTGGATAATATCGTCCAGCATCACGTTCAGCTGCGCCAGCACCGGTAAGCTGTCGCTGGCCGGGTTGATGCCGATCACCGCGTCCCCGGCGCCGTACAGCAGCCCGTCGAGCATACTGGCGGCGATGCCTTTCAGGTCATCGGTGGGATGGTTGGGCTGCAGGCGTACGCTGAGGTGGCCGGGCAGGCCGATGGTGTTGCGAAAGCGCGTCACCACCTGGCATTTGCTGGCGGCAAGGATCAGATCCTGATTGCGCATCAGCTTACTGACCGCCGCCGCCATCTCCGGGGTGATGGCGCGGGCGACCCGCTGCAGCGTGGCGGTATCGGTGGCATCATCCAGCAGCCAGTCGCGAAAATCGCCGACCGTCAGATGGCGCAGGGCGGCAAAGCCCTGCGCATCATGGGTGTCGAGGATCAGGCGAGTCACTTCATCCTGCTCGTAAGGGATAAGCGGGTTGTCGAGAATGTCGGTCAGCGGCACCTCGGCGAGGGCCATTTTCGCCGCCATCCGCTCTTCGGCTGAGGTGGCGATAACCCCTGCGAGGGCGTCGCCGGAGCGGGCTGGCGACGCTTTCGCCATCAACGTTTTCAGACTATCAAAGCGCCATACCTGGCCCGATAGCGTGGTTTTATACATGCCGCCTCCTCAGGAGACCGTGCGCAGTTGAGGATCCACTGGCGCCCGTTCACGGGCCGCTGCGGTTTTGCGGAACCACAGGTAGCCGCCGAGCATCATCGCCGCGAAAATCAGCGCCAGCAGCAGGTTATACCAGACCATCGCCACCAGGCAGAGCACCGCCATGCCGAGGGCAAAGGCCGGCGCCAGCGGGTAGAGCGGGGCGCGGAATGGGCGGATCAGCTTCGGCTCGCTACGGCGCAGTTTGAACAGCGCCGCCATGGAAGTGATATACATAACAATAGCCCCAAATACCGACATAGTGACGATACAGGCGGTCAGCGGCATGCCGCTGATGGTGATCAGCGAGTCGGAGAAGATCGCGGCGATACCGACCACGCCGCCGGCGAGGATCGCCAGATGCGGGGTGCGGGTGCGGCGGTTGAGGGTCGCCAGCCCGGCGGGCAGATAGCCGGCGCGGGCGAGGGAGTAGATCTGCCGCGAATAGCCCATAATGATGCCGTGGAAGGAGGCGACGAGGCCAAACAGCCCCAGCCACACCAGCATATGCAGCCAGCCGCTGCCATTGCCCACCACCGTCTTCATCGCCTGGGGCAGCGGATCGTTAATATTGGACAGCGCGCGCCAGTCGCCGACGCCGCCGGCGAAGACCATCACGCCGATCGCCAGCACCGTCAGCGTCAGAATGCCGCCGCCCAGGGCGCGCGGAATGGTGCGCTGCGGATCTTTGGCCTCTTCGGCCGCCATGGAGGCCCCCTCAATGGCGAGGAAGAACCAGATGGCGAACGGAATGGCGGCGAACATCCCCGGCAGCGCCAGGCCGCTGAAGCTTTCCGCGCCCGCCCAGCCGTTAGTGGTGAAGTGGCTCCAGGAGAAGCCGGGCGCGACCACGCCCATGAACACCAGCAGCTCGAAGATGGCCAGCAGGGTGACGATCAGCTCGAAGGTGGCGGCAATGCCGACGCCGAGAATATTGAGCGTCATAAAGATCACGTAAGCGCCGCAGGCGACCCATTTCGGATCCAGCGCCGGAAACTGCACGTTGAGGTAGGCGCCGATGGCCATGGCGATGGCCGGCGGGGCGAAGACGAATTCAATCAGGGTGGCAAAACCGGCGATAAAACCGCCGGTGGGCCCGAAGGCGCGGTAGGCATAGGCGAAAGGGCCGCCAGCGTGCGGGATGGCGGTGGTCAGCTCGGTAAAGCTGAAAATAAAGGCGCAGTACATCGCGGCGACCGCCAGGGCGACGACCATAAACCCCATCGTGCCCGCCTGCGACCAGCCGTAGCTCCAGCCGAAGTACTCCCCGGATATCACCAGTCCGACGGCGATCCCCCATAAACGAAAACTGCCGAGCGTTCTTTTTAAGGTGGTGGTTTGCTCTGTCATACGTGTTGCCTCGCCAGATAGAAAGGTTCTGAACGACAGGCTGCAAAGAGAGTGCCAGAACGTGGTCCGTCGCGATGAGGCGTCAGCGCGTGGTGCGCCCGCTGGCGCTGCGCAAAAATGGGGCAGGCTGCACGCTGTCGGCGCGTGCCCTGGTGCAGCGGCTTTGCTTTTTCCGCGGCGGCACGGTATAACACTTCTTCTTTTGGATGTTTAGATGTCTATACGTTTATACGCATCATGACCCGGGCAAGCGGGCTGGCGTGAGAAAATAAAATGCAAAGCACAACACAACAACAAGGTGGGCAACTGAAGCGCACCATGAAAACGCGCCATCTGATCATGCTGTCGCTCGGCGGCGTGATTGGCACCGGCTTATTTTTTAATACCGGCTATATCATCTCCACCACCGGCGCGGCCGGGACGCTGCTGGCGTATCTGATTGGCGCCCTGGTGGTCTGGCTGGTGATGCAGTGCCTCGGTGAATTGTCGGTGGCGATGCCGGAGACCGGCGCCTTCCACGTTTACGCGGCGCGCTATCTTGGCCCGGCGACGGGCTATACCGTGGCGTGGCTCTACTGGCTAACGTGGACGGTGGCGCTGGGTTCGAGCTTCACCGCGGCGGGTTTCTGCATGCAGTACTGGTTCCCGCAGGTGCCGGTCTGGATCTGGTGCGTGGTGTTCTGCGCGGTGATCTTCGGCCTTAATATCATTTCGACGCGCTTCTTCGCGGAAGGCGAGTTCTGGTTCTCGCTGGTGAAAGTGATCACCATCATCGCGTTTATTATTCTCGGCGGCGCGGCCATTTTCGGCATCATTCCGATGCAGGATGGCTCGCCGGCGCCGGGCCTGCACAATATCACCGCCGAAGGCTGGTTCCCGCACGGCGGCCTGCCGATCCTGATGACCATGGTGGCGGTGAACTTCGCCTTCTCCGGGACGGAGCTTATCGGCATTGCCGCCGGAGAGACGGAAAACCCGCATAAGGTTATTCCGGTCGCCATCCGCACCACCATTGCCCGGCTGATTATTTTCTTTATCGGCACCGTGTTCGTGCTGGCGGCGCTGATCCCAATGCAGCAGGCGGGGGTGGAGAAAAGCCCCTTCGTGCTGGTGTTTGAAAAGGTGGGCATCCCTTACGCGGCGGATATTTTCAACTTTGTGATCCTGACGGCGATCCTCTCGGCGGCTAACTCCGGCCTGTACGCTTCCGGGCGGATGCTGTGGTCGCTGTCGAACGAGAAGACGCTGCCGGCCTGCTTTGCCAAAGTCAATAAACGGGGCGTGCCGGTGACCGCGCTGTCGGTGAGTATGCTGGGCGGCGTGCTGGCGCTGTTCTCCAGCGTGGTGGCGCCCGATACGGTGTTTGTGGCGCTGTCGGCGATCTCCGGTTTTGCGGTAGTGGCGGTGTGGTTGAGCATCTGCGCCTCGCACTTTATGTTCCGCCGCCGCCATCTGCAGCAGGGTAAGGCGCTGAGCGATCTGCAGTATCGCGCTCCCTGGTATCCGGTGGTGCCCGTTCTGGGGTTTGTGCTGTGCCTGGTGGCCTGCGTGGGCCTCGCCTTTGACCCGAGCCAGAGAATTGCGCTGTGGTGCGGGATCCCCTTTGTGGCCCTGTGCTATGGTGCCTGGTATCTCACTCGTTCACGGAATATGACTCAGGAGTCCCAACATGTCGCAGACTAACCCGTTCACTGCTCTGCTTGCCGCCCAGCCTTATGTCCTGCTGGACGGCGCCATGGCCACCGAGCTGGAGGCCCGCGGCTGCGATCTGGCCGACAGCCTGTGGTCGGCGAAAGTGCTGCTGGAGAACCCGCAGCTGATCCGCGATGTGCATCTCGACTACTTTCGCGCCGGGGCGCAGGTGGCGATCACCGCCAGCTATCAGGCCACCCCGGCGGGCTTTGCCGCGCGCGGGCTGGATGATGCGCAGTCCCGGGCGCTGATCGGCAAAAGCGTCGAACTGGCGCGCAAAGCGCGCGAGGCGTACCTCGCCGAGAACCCGCAGGCCGGCACGCTGCTGGTGGCCGGTTCGGTAGGGCCGTATGGCGCGTTTCTCGCCGACGGCTCGGAGTATCGCGGCGATTATCAGCGCAGCGCGGCAGAGTTCCAGGATTTCCACCGCCCGCGCGTCGAAGCCCTTCTGGATGCGGGCGCCGACCTGCTGGCCTGTGAAACCCTGCCGTCATTTGCTGAGATCCAGGCGCTGACGGCCCTGCTGCAGGACTATCCCCGCGCCCGCGCCTGGTACTCTTTCACGCTGCGCGACGCCGAACATCTCAGCGATGGGACGCCGCTACGCGAGGTGATGGCTGCCCTGGCGGATAACCCGCAGGTGGTGGCGGTGGGCATCAACTGTATCGCCCTGGAAAATACGCCCGCGGCGCTGGAGCATCTGCACAGCCTGACGGCCCTGCCGCTGGTGGTCTATCCTAACTCCGGCGAACATTATGATGCGGTGAGCAAGACCTGGCACCATCATGGCGAAGCCTGCGCCACCCTGGCGGATTATCTGCCGCAGTGGCTGGCGGCCGGGGCGAAGCTGATTGGCGGCTGCTGCCGCACCACGCCGAAGGACATCGCCGCGCTTAACGCGAAGCGCTGAGTTTTTTGCCGGGTGGCGCTGCGCTTACCCGGCCTACATATTGCGCGATCCGTCGCCGCCACCCGGCGCCAACCATCTGCCACTCACCAACCGCTCAAAACCAACTATCCTTTCCCGCTTTTGTTCTAAAAACGATTCGCTATTAGCCAGAATTTTTAATTACTTCATCTCCCTCCTGATGCCGGAAATACTGCACCTATAACAACTCAGGGGAAGCAGACATTATGGCATTCACATCGCGAATTACTCTTCTGGCGGCGCTGGCTGTCGCCGCCTTCCAGGCGCAGGCGGTCAACGTGACCGTGGCGTATCAAACCTCCGCTGAGCCGGCGAAAGTCGCCCAGGCGGACAATACCTTCGCCAAAACCAGCGGCGCGACCGTCGACTGGCGGAAATTCGACAGCGGCGCCAGCGTGGTGCGTGCCCTGGCCTCCGGCGATGTGCAGATCGGCAATATCGGCTCCAGCCCGCTGGCGGTGGCCGCCAGTCAGCAGGTGCCGATTGAAGTGTTCCTGCTCGCTTCAAAGCTCGGCAACTCCGAAGCGCTGGTGGTGAAAAAAAGCATTACCAAACCGGAAGATCTGATCGGCAAGCGCATCGCCGTGCCGTTTATCTCCACCACCCACTACAGCCTGTTGTCGGCGCTCAAACACTGGGGCATCAAGCCGGGCCAGGTGCAGATTATTAACCTGCAGCCGCCGGCGATTATCGCCGCCTGGCAGCGCGGGGATATCGATGGCGCTTACGTCTGGGCGCCAGCGGTTAACGAACTGGAAAAAGAGGGCAAGGTGCTGACCGATTCGGCGCAGGTTGGGGAGTGGGGCGCGCCGACCCTCGATGTTTGGGTGGTCCGTAAGGACTTCGCCGAGCAGCATCCGGAGATCGTCAAAGCCTTTGCTAAAAGCGCCATCGACGCCCAGCAGCCCTACATCGCCAACCCGGAAACATGGCTGAAACAGCCGGACAACATCAGCAAGCTGGCGCGCCTGAGCGGCGTGCCGGAAGCTGATGTCCCCGGGCTGGTGAAGGGGAACACCTACCTGACCGCCGCTGAGCAGGCGCAGGCGCTGAATGGTCCGGTCAATCAGGCCATCGTCGATACCGCGCGCTTCCTGAAAGAGCAGGGCAAAGTGCCCGCGGCGGGAACCGATTATCGTCAGTACGTCACTGACCGTTTCGTGAAGTAAAGGAGGCGGCGATGCTGCAAATCTCGCATCTTTCCGCCGACTACGGCGGTAAACCGGCGCTGGCGGATATCAACCTGACGCTGGAGAGTGGGGAGCTGTTGGTGGTGCTGGGGCCTTCGGGCTGCGGTAAAACTACCCTGCTGAACCTGATTGCCGGATTCGTGCCCTATCAGCACGGCAGCATCACCCTCGAAGGTCAGCGGGTGACCGGGCCGGGCGCAGAGCGCGGCGTGGTCTTCCAGAACGAAGGCCTGCTGCCGTGGCGCAATGTGCAGGATAACGTGGCGCTGGGCCTCCAGCTGGCGGGCGTGGATAAAGCGCAGCGCCGGCAAGCGGCGGCGCAGATGCTGAAGAAGGTGGGTCTCGAAGGGGCGGAAAAACGCTTTATCTGGCAGCTGTCCGGCGGTCAACGCCAGCGGGTGGGCATCGCCCGGGCGCTGGCGGCGAATCCGCAGCTGTTGCTGCTGGATGAGCCCTTCGGCGCGCTTGACGCCTTTACCCGCGAGCAGATGCAGACATTGCTGCTGAAACTGTGGCATGAGACCGGCAAACAGGTGCTGCTGATCACTCATGACATTGAAGAGGCCATCTTTATGGCCACCGAGCTGGTACTGCTGTCGCCGGGGCCGGGACGGGTGGTGGAGCGGCTGCGGCTTGATTTCAGCCGTCGCTTTGTCGCGGGCGAATCCTGCCGCAGCATCAAATCCGACCCGCGGTTTATTGAACAGCGGGAATACATTCTGAGCCGGGTGTTTGACCAACGGGAGGCTTTCTCATGAGCGTGGTACTGAACGACAAACCGCGTCAGACGACGCTGAAGTGGCGCTGGCCGCTCTCCCGTCAGCTCACCCTCAGCGTGGCGACTCTGGCGGTATTGCTGGCCGTCTGGTGGGCGGTCGCAGCGCTGCAGCTGATTAGTCCGCTGTTTCTGCCGCCGCCGGGCCAGGTACTGCAAAAGCTTATCACCATCGCCGGGCCGCAGGGTTTTATGGATGCGACGCTCTGGCAGCATCTGGCGGCGAGCCTGACGCGGATCGTCATCGCCCTGCTGGCGGCAGTGCTTATTGGCGTACCGGTGGGGATCGCCATGGGGCTCAACTCGACGGTGCGTGGGATCCTCGATCCGCTGATCGAACTCTATCGTCCGGTGCCGCCGCTGGCCTACCTACCGCTGATGGTGATCTGGTTTGGCATCGGTGAAACCTCGAAGATCCTGCTGATCTACCTGGCGATTTTCGCGCCGGTAGCCATGTCGGCGCTGGCAGGGGTAAAAAGCGCGCAGCAGGTGCGCATTCGCGCCGCCCGTTCGCTGGGCGCCAGCCGGGCGCAGGTGCTGTGGCTGGTGATCCTCCCCGGCGCGCTGCCGGAGATCCTCACCGGGCTGCGCATTGGTCTCGGGGTGGGCTGGTCAACGCTGGTGGCCGCTGAGCTGATCGCTGCCACCCGCGGATTAGGATTTATGGTGCAGTCTGCCGGCGAGTTTCTCGCCACCGATGTGGTGCTGGCGGGGATCGCGGTGATTGCCATTATCGCCTTTTTACTGGAACTGGGTCTGCGCGCGCTGCAGCGTCGCCTGACGCCCTGGCATGGAGAAGTACAATGAGTGAACGTCTGAGCATTACCCCGCTGGGGCCCTATATTGGCGCGCAGGTGACCGGGGCAGATTTAACCCGTCCGCTGAGCGACAACCAGTTTGAACAGCTGTATCACGCGGTGCTGCGTCATCAGGTAGTATTCCTGCGCGAGCAAAATATCACCCCGGCGCAACAGCGCGACCTGGCGCTGCGGTTTGGCGACCTGCATATCCATCCGGTCTACCCTCACGCCCCTGGCGTGGAAGAGATTATCGTCCTCGATACCCACAACGATAATCCGCCGGATAATGACAACTGGCATACCGATGTCACCTTTATCGACACGCCGCCCGCCGGCGCCATTCTGGCGGCGAAAGAGCTGCCGACGACCGGCGGGGACACCCTGTGGACCAGCGGCATTGCCGCCTGGGAAGCGCTGTCAGAACCTTTCCGGCAGCTGCTGAGCGGCCTGCATGCCGAACACGATTTCCGCAAATCGTTCCAGGAGTATAAGTACAACAAGACCGAAGCCGAGCATCGGCGCTGGCAGGAAGCGGTGGCGAAGCATCCGCCGCTGCTGCACCCGGTAGTGCGTACCCACCCGGTGACCGGCAAGCAGGCGCTGTTCGTTAATGAAGGGTTTACCACGCGAATTGTCGAGGTGAGTGAGAAAGAGAGCGCAGCGCTGCTGAACTTCCTGTTTGCTCATGTCACTAAACCGGAGTTTCAGGTGCGCTGGCGCTGGCAGCCGAACGATGTCGCTATCTGGGATAACCGGGTGACCCAGCATTACGCCAACGCCGACTATCTGCCGCAGCGGCGGATCATGCACCGGGCGACGATCCTCGGCGATAAGCCGTATTACCGGGCGGGGTAATGCTTGTAGCCGGTTAAGGCATCAGCCGCGAGCCGCGGAGAAAAGCGGATGCTGCATTGCCCGCTGCTTCCCGGAGGCGGCGCCTGACGCGCCTTTTCCGGGCGACCGATCCGTCGGAAATGGTGTACCGTAGCCCGGCTAAGGCGCAACGCGCCGCAAGCCGGGAAAAAGCGTTTATGCCGATTTTTGCGCACCCAGATGCGCGCCAATATAGCGCTGATAGCGATTGGCCTTCAGGTAGGTGAGATCCACCAGCACCAGACCATCCACGCAGTTATTGAAATCCGGATCGCTGCCGAAATCGATAAACTGCACGCCGCCCGGCTCGCACACTTCCGAGTACTGCTTATACAGCGGCGGGATCGCGCAGCCGAGATTGCCGAGCAGGGACTTCAGCCGGGCCAGGTCGTCGTTGTAATCCTCCCCGCCAAACTGCGCCAGCACGTCGGGCAGCGACGCCGGATAAGGTCGACGCGACTCCGCCAGCGGATGCGTCGCCGGGAACCACAGCCGGTAGAACGCCACCAGCAGATCGCGGGCGGCGGGCGGCAACCCGCCAGAAATCGACACCGGACCAAACAGATAGCGATAGTGCGGATAGCGCGCCAGATAAGCGCCGATGCCTGACCACAGGTAGTCCAGCCCGCGACGCCCCCAGTAGCGCGGCTGGATAAAGCTGCGCCCCAGCTCAATGCCGTGCTGCAGGACATCGTCCATCCGCCCGTCGTAATGGAACAGGCTGTAACTGTAGATCCCTTCCAGGCCGCGCTTTGCCAGCTGGATGGCCGTCGGCATAAAGCGGTAAGCGCCGACGATTTCCAGATCGTCTTCATCCCACAGGATCAGATGCAGATAGTCGTCGTCATACCCGTCGATATCCCGCCGTTTGCCGCTGCCTTCCCCGACCGCGCGGAAGGCGATTTCCCGCAGACGTCCCAGCTCGCGCAGCAGCGGCGCGTCCTCCTGGCCGTTGCGCTGCCAGAGGTAAATCACTTTGCCGTCGGTGGTGCGGCCCAGACACTCGGCCTTATGCAGTTCGCGTTTGAGCAATGCCCGGTCTTCCGGACGGGCGATGGCGCTTTCGGTTTTGAACTGCCCCGGCAGCCCTTTGCGCAGTTGTTCCAGGTGCTGATAGCAGCGGCCGGTAAGCTCGCGAGCGCTGGACTTGGCATCGAACCAGCTCGACCAGGGGATCTGCTGGCCGATGCGCACCGGCAGGCTGCTGTTGCGCCGGCGAAACATCTGCTGCATCAGCAGGAGCAGCGGCAGGTTGTCGGAGACCAGCGTGCTGGCGTAAAACAGGGCGCTGTTGTGGGCGTTAATCCACGCCGGCAGCAGCGGGGCGCGATATTTTGCCGCCAGCTTAATAAAGCCGGAGTGCCATTTTTTATCGCGGATACCGCGACGGGTGAGGCGGGAGACTTCCCCCGCCGGGAAGAAGATCAGCACCCCGCCGGCCTGCAGCTGGTGATCCATCTGCTGCAGCGCCGCTTTAGCGGTGCGGCCATGAATATTATCTACCGGGATAAACAGCGAGCTCAGGGGCTCAAGGTGGGTGAGCATGCGGTTGGTGACCACTTTGACATCGCGGCGCACGCGGGATACCGCATACAGGAGCGCCAGGCCGTCGAGGGTGCCGGTGGGGTGGTTGGCGATAATGACCAGCGGGCCATATTCGGGGATTTGTTCGAGATCGTGCGCCGGGATGGCGCAGCGGATATTGAGGTATTCCAGTACCTGTTCGACCGTATCAAGCCCCTTCAGGTGGCGATGACGATCGGCAAATTGTTGAAACTCTTCCTCATAAAACAGCTTTTTTAACAGTTTCTTTTGCCAGGGGGCGGGCCTCGCCTGAGGCCACAGGTCATCGAGTACGTTGTCGAGACTAAACATAGTGGCTCCTCCTCCGTCCTGCCCAGACAGTAGAAGGTGGAGATGTCGTTCAGATTACAGTTGGGTGAAGTTTCGGTCGCAGCGGGGGAGGTTTCCCGGATAGCGGCTAACGCCTCATCCGGGC
>CWHA01000053.1_pt2 | contig 93053 bp, 83 predicted proteins | sample 693841 | NCBI WGS metagenome assembly CWHA01 (sample SAMEA3735820, study PRJEB9488) | human gut metagenome | biome: ENVO:mammalia-associated habitat; material: ENVO:feces | place: Malawi | collected 2009-02-27 | reverse complement strand
CTGCTGGCTGCGGTTGCCTTTCGCCAGCATGATCTTGCTCGCGCCGTGCGACTGCAGCAGATCAACGTATGAATCCATGCGCCCTGCGGTGGTCGGTCCCAGAGAGCCGGAGGCGTAACCGTCCGGTGTCTTGGCCGGACCGGCATAGTAGATCGGGTGATCTTTGACGTACTGCGGCAGTGCTTCACCGCTGTCGATAAGCTCCTTCAGCTTGGCGTGAGCGATATCGCGGGCCACGATAATAGTGCCGCTCAGCGACAAACGGGTGGACACCGGGTACTGTGACAGCAGCGCCAGGATCTCGCTCATCGGCTGGTTAAGATTCACCTTCACCGCTTCGCCTTCCCCGGCCTGGCGCAGATGCTCAGGGATATATTTCCCCGGATTGCTCTCCAGCTTCTCGATCCAGATGCCGTCGCGGTTGATTTTGGCTTTGATGTTGCGGTCGGCGGAACAGGAGACGCCCATCCCTACCGGGCAGGAAGCGCCGTGACGCGGCAGACGGATCACGCGGATATCGTGGGCGAAGTATTTCCCGCCGAACTGCGCGCCGAGGCCAAGGTTCTGCGCTTCCAGCAGCAGTTCTTGCTCCAGTTGCACATCGCGGAACGCCTGGCCATGCTCGTTACCTTCGGTCGGCAGGCCATCGTAGTATTTGGTGGAGGCCAGCTTGACGGTTTTCAGCGTCGCTTCCGCCGAAGTCCCGCCGATCACAAAGGCGATATGGTACGGCGGACAAGCGGCGGTCCCGAGGGTGCGCATCTTCTCAACCAGATAGTTTTTCAGCTTCGCCGGGGTGATCAGCGCTTTGGTTTCCTGGTACAGATAGGTTTTGTTCGCCGAACCGCCGCCCTTGGCGATGCAGAGGAATTTGTACTCATCGCCATCGGTAGCATAAAGATCGATCTGCGCCGGCAGGTTGGTACCGGTGTTAACCTCTTTATACATATCCAGCGGCGCGTTCTGCGAGTAGCGCAGGTTGTCCTGGATATAGGTGTTGTACACACCCTGCGCCAGAGCGGCTTCATCACCGCCGCCGGTCCACACGCGCTGGCCTTTTTTACCCATGATGATCGCGGTGCCGGTGTCCTGGCAGGTGGGCAGAATGCCTTTGGCGGCGATATCCGAGTTGCGCAGGAACTGCAGGGCGACGTATTTGTCGTTTTCGCTGGCTTCCGGGTCGTTAAGGATATCAGCCACCTGCTGCTGATGCGCCGGGCGAAGCATAAAGGAGGCGTCGTGGAAAGCATGCTGCGCCAGAAGGGTTAGCGCCTGAGGGTCGACTTTTAGCACTTCCTGGCCGGCAAATTCGGCGACGGAGACGTAATCACTGCTGAGGAGATAATACTCGGTGTCATCCTTTTTGAGGGGAAAAGGATCCTGGTAAACAAACGGTTTATTCGACATTGTACTCTCACTTACTGCTTTGGCTGATTATGTTTCAGGCAGGGACTCCATGTGCCTGTAGAAAAGCGAGTCGATCAATCTTACACAATTTTTTAACAAAAACTGAGACAGGGACGACTTTTTCTTTCAGCAGTTGCTTCTCCACGGTTTACTGGTTTAATAGAGCAATAATTTTTACTTTGATTGATACAGGGAATGAGAATGCAAAAGCTGATCAACGCCGTACAGAACTACGCATGGGGAAGCCACACCGCTTTAACTGAACTGTATGGCATTGCCAACCCGGACAACCTGCCGATGGCGGAGCTGTGGATGGGGGCGCATCCGAAGAGCAGCTCGCAGATCCTGGCGGCCGACGGCCAGCCGCGTTCGCTGCGCGAGGTGATTGACGCGGATAAAACCGCCCTGCTCGGCGACAAGGTTGCCGCCCGCTTTGGTGAGCTGCCGTTCCTGTTTAAAGTGCTGTGCGCCGCTCAGCCGCTCTCTATTCAGGTCCATCCCAACAAGCAGGCCTCGGAAGAAGGTTTCGCCCGCGAGAACGCCGCCGGCATCCCGCTCTCCGCCGCCGAGCGTAACTATAAAGATCCAAACCACAAGCCGGAGCTGGTTTTTGCCCTGACGCCGTTCCTGGCGATGAATGCGTTTCGCGAGTTCAGCGAGATTGTCACCCTGCTGCAGCCGGTGGCTAGCGCGCATCCGGCGATTGGCGCCTTCCTGCAGCAGCCGGACGCGGCTCATCTGAGCCAGCTGTTTGCCAGCCTGCTCAATATGCAGGGTGAGGAAAAAGCCAAGGCGCTGCAGGTGCTGCGCGACGTACTGGCCCGTGAACAAGGCGAACCGTGGCAGACTATCCGCCTGATCGCGGAATTCTATCCGGACGACAGCGGCCTCTTCTCGCCGCTGCTGCTGAACGTGGTGAAGCTGAACCCTGGCGAAGCCATGTTCCTGTTCGCCGAAACGCCGCATGCCTATCTGCAGGGGGTGGCGCTGGAGGTGATGGCCAACTCGGATAACGTACTGCGTGCCGGTCTGACGCCGAAATACATTGATATTCCTGAGCTGGTCGCTAACGTCAAGTTCGAAGCCAAACCGGCGGGTGAGCTATTGACCCAGCCGCAGCAGCACGGCGCAGAGCTGGACTTCCCGATCCCGGTGGAAGATTTTGCCTTCTCGCTGCACGACCTCTCCGCCGAGGCCAGCGATCTGGCTCAGGCGAGCGCGGCGATTATTTTCTGCGTCGACGGCGAAACCATACTGCACAAAGGTGACCAGAGCCTGACGCTCAAGCCGGGCGAGTCGGCTTTCGTGGCCGCTAACGAATCACCGGTGCAGGTCAGCGGACGCGGCCGCGTGGCGCGCGTGTTCAATAAGCTCCAGTAAGTGACTGACCTTTCAGGTCGCGCTTACTGAATGATGACAACTCAGCCAGGCGGTCTCTCCGCCTGGCTTCATTTATGGACAAATGCTATGAAAAAATCGCTGGTCGCAGCAGGCATCATCGTGGCGCTGGGCGTGGTATGGACAGGCGGCGCCTGGTACACCGGCAAACAGCTGGAAGGCCGGATCGCCGATATGGTGCAGCAGGCTAACGCGCAGCTACGCAGCAGCGCGCCGGAATCAGGTCTGGAGCTGAGCTATCAGGATTACCGGCGCGGGCTGTTCAGCAGCCATCTGCAGCTGGTGGTTAAGCCGATCGCCGGTCAGGCCAACAGCTGGCTGGCCGCCGGACAGAGCGTGGTACTTGACGAGGTGGTCGATCATGGCCCCTTCCCGCTGGCCTCATTAAAAACCTTTAATCTGGCGCCGGCGATGGCCTCGGTCCACACCACGCTGGTGAAAAATGATGCCAGCCAGGCGCTGTTCGAGATCGCCAAAGGCAACACTCCCTTTACCGTCGATACACGCATCGCCTACAGCGGCGACAGCCAGTCGGCGATCGTGCTCAATGCCCTCGACTATGCCAAATGTGATGAGAAAGTCACCTTCAGCGGCGGTCAGTTCCAGCTCGACGCCGACCGCGACGGCAAAAACATCAGCCTGAAGGGCCAGGCCGGCAGCGGGCAGATCGATGCGCTCAACGAATATAATCAGAAGGTACAGCTGCGCTTCGTCAACCTGACCACCGACGGCGCCACCGAACTGGCCAGCTTCAACGAACGTATCGGCCAGCAAAAAATGACCCTCGATAAACTGGCCATCAGCGTCGAAGGCAAAGAGCTGGCGCTGGTTGACGGGATGGCGCTGGACGGCGGCTCGACGCTGACCCAGGACGGCAAAGGCGTGAACAGCCAGGTGAACTACACCGTCAACAGCCTCAAGCTGCAGGGGCAGGATATGGGCAGCGGCAAACTGACGCTGAAAGTGGATAATGTCGACGGTCAGGCGTGGCACCAGTTTAGTCAGCAGTACAGTGCACAGTCTCAGGCGCTGCTGGCAAAACCGGAACTGGCGCAAAACCCGGAACTGTACCAGCAGGCGTTAACCGAAACCCTGTTCAATGCGCTGCCGATCCTGCTTAAAGGCAACCCATCGGTGACCATCTCTCCGCTGAGCTGGCGCAATGCCAAAGGGGAAAGTACCCTGAATCTGTCGGTTCTGCTGAAGGATCCGGCCCAGGTGACCACCCCACCGCAGACCCTGGCGGACAGTCTGGATCGCGTGGTGCAGTCCCTTGACGGCAAGGTGGTGATCCCGGTGGATATGGCGACGGAGTTGATGACCAAAATCGCCGGTCTGGAAGGTTACCAGCCAGCCGATGCGGCCAAACTCGCCGATCAGCAGGTCAAAGGCCTGGCGGCGATGGGCCAGATGTTCCGCATCACCACCATGGAAGATAACGCCATCAGCAGCAGCCTGCAGTACGCTAACGGCCAGGTGACGCTGAACGGACAGAAAATGCCGCTGGAGGATTTTGCCGCGATGTTTGGTCTGGAAGCGCCTGCTCAACCGGACGCGGCGCCGCAGGAAGGCCAGCCGCAACAGGATGACGCCGCTCCTCAGCAGGACGACGCCGCCCCGCAGCCGTAACTTATCGTCTCAGGAGACGGCCATCGCGCCGTCTCCCTCACTTCCGTGTCACCAGCCGCGGCGGCATAATCTGGTTTCGCGCCTCGCCGGTGCCTTCCTCCAGCCGTCGCAGCATCGACTCTGCCAGGGTTTTCCCCATCTCGCGCGCCGGGGTCGTTACCCAGGTGAGCGGCAGGTCATCCAGCGCCGCCTCCGGCACGTCGGCGAAGGCCGCCAGCGCCACCCGCTGTTCGAAATAGCTCTCGACGCCATCCTCTCCGCTCTGCCTTCCGGCCCGCAGTAAACCAAACCACGCGCCGGTGGCCACCACGTTGTTGTAGCACAGCACCGCGGTGATGGTCGGATTCTGGCGCAACAGCCCCGCCATCGCCTCCGCCGCCTGCTTCTGGCTCGACTCGCACTCCAGCACCCATTCGCTGTGAAACGGCAGACCGTATTTCAGCAAGGTGGCGCAATAGCCGCCGACCCGCTCGGCGCGCGTCAGCGAGGAGCTCTGCCCGCCAAGCCAGGCGATCCGCTGATGGCCGCGGCGGATAAGATGCTCGGTCACCAGCTGCGCCGCCTGCATGTTGTCCGGGCGGATCAGATCGACATCGTCAAGGTAGCTGGCGCGGGAAGCAAACACCAGCGGCACGCCGGCCTGCGCGGCCCGCTCGCGCAGTTCGCTCCCGCGATCGATCGACCCGGCGATGATCACCCCGTCGACCCCCTGCGCCGCGAGGGTATCAAACCGCTGGTCTATCTTCTCGCCGCTGCGCCCGCCCTGGGTGAGGAACACCATTTTCCCCTGCCTTTCCAGGGCGTCGGTGAGGCCGGCGGTTAATTCGGCGTAAAACGGCTTTGACAGATCGCTAACGATAAGGCCAATCACCCCGCTCTGCCCGCCACGCAGCGAGGCGGCCTGGCGGTTGCGCACAAATCCCAGCTGTTCGATGGCCTGATTAACCCGCTCGCCGGTGGCGCTGGAGATGCGCCCTTTACCGCTCAGCACCAGCGAGACGGTGCTCACGGAGACCCCGGCGGCCTGCGCCACATCATTGATGGTGATCTTTTTTGCGATAGCCATAACGTGCTGGCTGACTCCCTTGCCTGTCGATAAAACGTTTTATCATTGTGCAATCTTTATAAACCTTATTATCGCTTGATTATGTGATTTTTATCGCACTAAAAACTGGTAAAACGTTTTATCTTGCCGTGGCGTTAGTTCTTCCCGACCACTTGAGAATCAGGAACCGTGTTATGACGGCGAAAACAGCACCAAAAATCACTTTATGGGAGTTTTTCCAGCAGCTCGGAAAAACCTTTATGCTGCCCGTAGCGTTGCTCTCGTTTTGTGGGATCATGCTGGGGATCGGCAGTTCGTTAAGCAGTCACGATGTTTTGACGCTGCTGCCGTGGCTGGATATGCCGCTGCTGCAGGCCATCTTTATCTGGATGAGCAAAGTCGGCTCCTTTGCCTTCAGCTTCCTGCCGGTCATGTTCTGTATCGCCATCCCACTGGGGCTGGCGCGGGAGAACAAAGGCGTCGCCGCCTTCGCCGGCTTTGTCGGCTACGCGGTCATGAACCTGGCGGTCAACTTCTGGCTGACGGCGAAAGGCATTCTGCCCACCACCGACGCCGCGATCCTGAAGGCCAACAATATCCAGAACATCATCGGTATTCCGTCGATCGATACCGGGATCCTCGGCGCGGTTATCGCCGGGATTATCGTCTGGCTGCTGCATGAACGCTTCCATAACATTCGCCTGCCGGACGCCCTGGCCTTCTTCGGTGGCACCCGCTTCGTGCCGATCATCACCACCGTGGTGCTGGGTCTGGTCGGGCTGGCGATCCCGCTGGTGTGGCCAGTCTTCGCCATGGGGATCAACGCCCTCGGGAAGATGATCAACAGCGCCGGGGATTTTGGCCCGATGATCTTCGGCACCGGCGAGCGACTGCTGCTGCCGTTTGGCCTGCACCACATTCTGGTGGCGCTGATCCGCTTCACTGAAGCCGGCGGTACCCTCGACGTCTGCGGCCACAGCGTCAGCGGCGCGCTGACCATCTTCCAGGCGCAACTGAGCTGCCCGACCACCCACGGCTTCTCCGAAAGCGCCACCCGCTTCCTGTCGCAGGGTAAAATGCCGGCCTTCCTCGGCGGCCTGCCGGGAGCCGCGCTGGCGATGTACCACTGCGCCCGTCCGGAAAACCGGCATAAAATTAAAGGCCTGCTGATCTCCGGGGTTATCGCCTGCGTGGTCGGCGGCACCACCGAGCCGCTGGAGTTCCTGTTCCTGTTCGTCGCGCCGGTGCTGTATGTCATCCACGCGCTGCTGACCGGTCTCGGCTTTACCATCATGGCGGTGCTCGGGGTGACCATCGGCAACACCGACGGCAATATCATCGACTTCGTGGTGTTTGGCATCCTGCATGGCCTGGCGACCAAGTGGTATCTGGTGCCGGTGGTAGCGGCTATCTGGTTCGCGGTCTACTATGCCATCTTCCGCTTCGCCATTACCCGCTTCAATCTGAAAACGCCGGGCCGCGATATCGACACCGCCGCCAGCGTGGAGAAAGCCGTCGCCGGTACCATCGGCAAATCCGGCTATAACGTGCCGGCGATTCTGGCAGCGCTCGGCGGCGCCGAGAACATTGTTTCGCTGGATAACTGCATTACTCGTCTGCGTCTGTCGGTACACGATATGAGCAAAGTGGACGCCGCCGCGCTGAAAGCCCATCGCGCCATCGGGGTGGTTCAGCTCAATCAGCATAACCTGCAGGTGGTTATTGGCCCGCAGGTGCAGTCGGTAAAAGATGAAATGGCCGTACTGATGAATACTGTTCAGGCCTGACCCCACTGGTCCCCCTTCCGCGCGGAGGGGGACATTCGCTAAGGAAGTTCCGATGTTTGATTTTGCCACCCCCATCGACCGCCACGGTACCTGGTGCACACAGTGGGACTATGTCGCCGACCGGTTTGGCGCCGCCGACCTGCTGCCGTTCACCATCTCCGATATGGATTTCGCCACCGCGCCCTGCATTCTCGACGCCGTCAGCCAGCGGCTGGCCCACGGGGTGTTCGGCTACAGTCGCTGGCAGAACGAGGCGTTTCTCGGGGCGATTGCCCACTGGTACGCCAGCCGGTTTAACAGCGTCATCGATCCGCAAACGGTGGTCTACGGGCCGTCGGTTATCTACATGGTGGCGGAAACCATCCGCCAGTGGTCGAGCGAAGGCGACGGCGTCGTCGTCCATACCCCTGCCTACGATGCATTCTATAAGACCATCACCGCTAACCGCCGGGAGATTGCCCCGGTGCCATTGACCCTGACGGATAATCAGTGGCACTGCGATATGGCCCGCCTGGAATCCGCGCTGGCGGAACCGAAGAATACCCTGCTGCTGCTGTGCAGCCCGCACAACCCAACGGGGAAAGTCTGGCGTCGCGAGGAGCTCCAAACCATGGCGGCCCTGTGTCAAAAACATGGCGTCAGGGTGATTAGCGACGAAATTCATATGGACATGACCTGGGGCGAACACCGCCATATCCCGTGGAGCGAGGTCGCTCAGGGGCCATGGGCGCTGTTCACCTCCGGTTCGAAGAGCTTTAATATTCCGGCCTTTACCGGGGCCTATGGCTTTATCCCTGAGGCGAACGCGCGCGACAACTACCTGCAGGCGCTGAAGGCCCGCGACGGGCTCTCTTCTCCCTCCGTGCCGGCGCTGGTCGCCCATATCGCCGCCTACCGCGACGGGGCTCCCTGGCTCGACGCCTTGCGTGACTATCTGCAGGCGAATATGCGCTATGTCGCCGACACGCTTAATAATGCCTTCCCCGCGCTCTGTTGGCAGCCGCCGGAGGCCACCTACCTGGCGTGGATCGACCTGCGCCCCCTGAACATCGACGATCACGCGCTACAGCAGGCGCTGATCGCCGAACAGAAGGTGGCGATTATGCCGGGTTATACCTATGGTCCTGAGGGCAACGGCTTTCTGCGCCTCAACGTCGGCTGCCCGCTCGAGAAGCTGGAACGCGGTGTCGAAGGACTGATTGCCGCCCTGCGCAGCCTCAGCTGATTCGACGCGCAAACTACAGGTCATCGCGCCGGCGGAATGCCAGGTAGCCGGCGCCGAGGGTAAAGATGGCGACTATCACCACCAGCAGGATAAACCCGTGGTGGTTACTCGCCAGCGGGATCCCGCCGACATTCATGCCGAAGAAGCCAGCGACGATGTTAATCGGCAGCGCGAGGACCGTGATCACCGTCAGGGTGTAGAGGGTGCGGTTGCTCTGCTCCAGCTGGCGGGCGCCAATCTCCTCCTGCAGCAGACTGATGCGCTCGATCAGGCCGGACAGGTCATTGAGCACCACGCTAAACTCTTCGGTGAACTGACGAAACGCCTGCACCACTGCACGATCCATCCACGCCGGCGGCCGGTTAAGCAGCCGGAACATCGCCGCCGGCTCCGGCGCCAGCAGCCGCTGAAAACGTAAAAGCATCCGCCGCAGCCGCGCCAGATCTGCCCGGTTGCGCTGCACGTGATTGCTCAGGAGACGCTCTTCAATAAGGTCGACATGGCGGCTGGCCTGGCGGACGACCTGCTCCAGCACTTCCTCCTGCTCCTCCAGCAGAAAAGCCAGCAGCTCGGTAGAGGTATTCACCCTGAGCGTCTGCAGACGCGGCAGCATCCATTCGATAAACCGCAACGGTTTGAAGCGCGCCGTCACCACCAGCTTAGGGCTACAGTAGAGCCACAGCGTGGCGGTTTCCGCGTTGGTATCCTGCGGACGAAACAGCACATCGTTGAGCACAGCGAACAGATTCTCACCCTGTCGCTCAATGCGGGTGGTGTGCGAGCCGCTGCGGATCTCCTCGAAGAAAAAGTCCGCCACCGGAAAGTGGCTGGTTAACCATTTTTCGGCGGTGGCATGATTGAGATTCAGGTGTAACCAGATAAACGCCTTGTCATCGGCGAGCGCCTGATAACGGGCGCACACCTCGCCAGAGGCGATGGGCTGCGGGGGGCGCTGTTCATGAAACAGATAACCATGCACCAGACCGGAAACTTCACTATCAAAATCGGGCTTTAACATCTTCGCGGTGACGTCTTGACTCATGGCTCCCTCAGGACACGCACTGGCACTGTTGATGCCCGAATAGCGCCATCTTTCGCTATTTTCCGCGGGCTGGCAAGGTTAATAATCTGGTCATAAAACAGTAACCTGAATGACATATTGCCGTCAGTGTCGCGCGCCACGCAGGCGATGCGATCGGCGCGAATAGAGGGGACTTCTGGCCCTTTTCGCTCTGGGGTTATTAAAATAAATTTGATTATCCTCAAAACTTTTTTAGGCAAAAAAGCGTATTACTTTAGCCGCTTAATCATTGCTTACCCTGGTTTATTGAGGAGGAGACCATGAAAACCTATGACCGTAATCGTAACGCTATTGCTACCGGCAGCATGGTAATGATCGCCGGTAACGGCACAACAGGCGTGATTAAAGCTATCCATGGTGAAGGGAAAACCGCCGAGCAGCTTCGCCGGGCGGACTGCGTTGAAATCGACGGCTGCGAGGGCCGCTTTTGCCCGTTAGATCTGATCCGTCTCGGCTTCCATTAATTCCTGCCGCCAGGTCATCAGTAGCAGGCCACCTGAGGCGGCCTGCTCTTTTCCCGGATAATAAAGCGGCTAGCGAAAGCTCCACTGAATACTCATCACAAAGATCGCCGGCACAATAATGCCGCCTTCCACACCGAAATAATCGGTGAAGTTATATTGCAGACCATGATAGAGGTAGGGCGAAAAACCGACGCCGGTGATTTTTTTTGCGGTGCGGTAGGTGCCAGAATCCCCACAGTGGCTGAAGGCGTCAAAGAAAAATTCCCCGGTGTAGGCATACACCCCTTTCAGCACCCAGCCGGTATCGTTTTTCAGCCAGTCGCGGCGCACGCCGAGGGTCAAACAGCGATCGTCAAAGCTGTTTTTCATCGTTCCGACCAGCACGCTGTATTTTGAATCCTGAGAAAACTTGCGCTCCACCGAGAAAAAATTGTTATTGAAATGTTCGTTATATTGTCCGTGGTTACCGGTCATATGATAAACATAGGAGCCGGTATTCATCGAATAGAGGTTTAATTCCCCGGCCTGCGCCGACGGCATGGCAACCACCAGTAGCCCTGATAACAAAATCCATAATTTATTTAACATTCAGTAACCTACGCCACACCCGTAAAAAAGAACCCGGCATACTAGCACCGCTAAACTAAACCGAAGGGCAATCAGATAACCGACGCTGGTCGCGGCAGAAAACATGACCCTATCTGCACTATAGCAGCGGCGCTCCCGCTTCGTTAGCGCTTGCAGCTATACTGCAGACACATTCATCTTATTGATTAAGGACTGCTGTGTTAGCCACTCTCCTCGTTGCGCTGGTCGCTATTATTCATCTCGCCATCCTGGTGCTGGAGATGTTTCTCTGGGAAGCCCCCGCCGGGCGCCGGGCCTTTAACCTCAGCGCCGATTTCGCCCGGGAGACCCGGGTGCTGGCGGCCAACCAGGGGTTGTATAACGGTTTTCTGGCCGCCGGCCTGGCGTGGGGGCTGTGGCTGGGGGCGTCGGGGGTGCAGGTGGTTATCTTTTTCCTGGCCTGCGTGCTGGCCGCCGGAATTTTCGGCGCGCTGACCGCCAGCCGCAAAATTCTCTATATTCAGGCGCTGCCCGCACTGCTGGCGCTGCTTGCCGTGGTGGCGCAAGCGTAGGGCCTTGATCCAAAACAGAGAAAGCAGGCGCTGAGGCGGGTACTATTTGCTCCCTTCGGTCGGTCATCGACCTTTAATACCTTCTGAGTTCAGAGGCATTTTTATGACATGGCAATCCTTCAAACAGGCCTGGCTTATCCGGTTCTGGTCCCCTGTCCCGGCGGTCATCGCGGCGGGCATCCTCTCTACCTACTATTTTGGCATCACCGGCACCTTCTGGGCGGTGACCGGCGAATTCACCCGCTGGGGCGGTCAGCTGCTGCAACTGCTGGGCGTCCACAGCGAACAGTGGGGCTATTACCAGCTGATTCATCTCGAAGGGACGCCGCTGACCCGCATCGATGGCAGGATGATCATCGGCATGTTCGGCGGCTGCCTGGCCGCCGCGCTGTGGGCCAATAACGTCAAACTGCGCTTTCCACGCAGCCGGATCCGCATTGTGCAGGCCGTGGCAGGCGGCATCATCGCCGGGTTCGGCGCTCGTCTGGCGATGGGCTGCAATCTGGCGGCTTTTTTCACCGGTATTCCGCAGTTCTCCCTGCACGCCTGGCTGTTTGCCATCGCCACCGCCATCGGCTCCTGGTTTGGCGCCCGCTTCACGCTGCTGCCCCTTTTTCGCATCCCGGTAAAAATGCAAAAGGTGTCCGCCGCCTCGCCGTTAACCCAAAAACCCGCAGCAGGCGCGCCGCCGTTTCCGGCTGGGCATGGTGATCTTTTTCGCCATGATCGGCTGGGGCCTGCTCACCGCCGCAGACCACCCGGCGCTCGGCCTGGCGATGCTGTTCGGCATCGGCTTCGGTCTGCTTATTGAGCGCGCGCAGATCTGCTTTACCTCCGCCTTTCGCGATATGTGGATCACCGGCCGGACGGTGATGGCGAAGGCGATTATCTTCGGCATGGCGGCGAGCGCCATCGGTATCTTTAGCTATGTGCAATTGGGGATGGCGCCGAAAATTATGTGGGCCGGTCCCAATGCGGCGATTGGCGGGCTGCTGTTTGGCTTTGGCATCGTGCTGGCCGGCGGCTGTGAAACCGGCTGGATGTACCGGGCGGTGGAGGGCCAGGTTCACTACTGGTGGGTTGGGCTGGGCAATGTCATTGGCTCAACGCTGCTCGCCTGGTGCTGGGACGATATCGCCGCTCCGCTCGCCACCCACTGGCAGAAAATCAACCTGCTGAACGCCTTCGGCCCCTTCGGCGGGCTGCTGGCGACCTATCTGCTGCTGCTGATCGCCCTGCTGCTGGTGATCGCCTGGGAAAGACATTTTTTCCGCCGCCAGTCGACGGCGGTCCGGACCGTGAAGGAGAGCGCATGAAAAACATCATCCCTGATTATCGCCTGGATATGGTCGGCGAACCCTGTCCCTATCCGGCCGTGGCCACTCTGGAGGCGATGCCCTCCCTGCAAAAAGGCGAGATCCTGGAAGTAGTCAGCGACTGTCCGCAGTCGATCAATAACATTCCCCTCGATGCCAGAAACCACGGCTATACGGTGCTGGATATTCAGCAGGATGGCCCAACCATTCGCTATCTGATCCAGAAATAGCCGCGGCTCATGGCCCCGCCGGCGACGAACCTCGCCGGCGCTAATTTCGCCCCTTCCCGTCTTATCCCACCTTCTGCCTGGCTCGAGGATCCCCTGCAAACCTTTGCAATAGCTTGTAACACTTGAAACGGTGTTCCAGTTACATAATAACCATTAATATAACGCGCCTATATTATTAAAATACGAATAAGTAAACGTGTGAATGGTTTATGCCGACAGACGCCGAAACCATGCGCAGCAACAACACAACAAGGATTGAAATGGAACTGCTGGCAAGGCTGGGTCACTTTTTCGAACAGGTTCGCGCGGATGCCGATTTTACCACCTTCGCCAGTGAACTCCGCCGGCATCAGGTCTCTTACTACATCTATTTTGTCTCCACCGGTAATATGAATTTCGTGATGGCAAACGACGAGGTGATCTCGATAAAAAGCGCCCGCGGCCTGCTACGCGTGCGCAGCGCCCCCAGCCATCGACTGACATCGGCCGCGGTCATCCGCCATTTTGCCGGCGCCATCAACTTTGAACAGTACTGCAAGGATCTCGCCAGCGCCGGCGTGTTTAAGTGGATCGTTGATCTGGAAGAGGAGACCCGGCACTACTGGTCGAAGGATAATACGCTGCTGTATAAAGAGAGCCTGATGCCCCCCTGAGCGGGTCCCAGGGGGAGGCGTGGTTATCTGCTCGCCCCTCAGTCGCGGGTCTGCACCCAGAAGGCGTGGATCAGGCCAGGAATATAGCCCAGCAGGGTCAGAATAATGTTGAGAATAAACGCCCAGCCGAAGCCTTTCCCCAGCAGTACGCCCAGCGGCGGCAGAATGATAGTGAAAACGATTCTCCAGAATCCCATAACCTCTCCCTTCGTCTAACGTCAATATTTTACTAAGCTATTCAATAGTTAAGCATAGACGCTTTTCACCGCTTCGCCAGCAGGCGGCCCCCTCATCTCCGGTAACAAAAATTATTCCCTGCCGTCAGCGCTAAAAAAGGCCGGGAAAACATCCACTTTTTTCCTCCCCGGCCCGGAAGCGCTGGCATACCGCACAGATTGTCAGTTGACCAATCAGGGGGACAGGACTAAGCCTGGAGGAGTTTTATCACATCGAGTCGTTTTACCAACCGGAGAATGTCCATGAGTAAACTTGGGATTAATGGATTTGGTCGTATCGGACGTTTGGTGTTACGCCGTTTATTAGAAGTCGACAGCAGCCTGGAAGTGGTGGCTATCAACGACCTCACCTCGCCAAAGGTGCTGGCCTACCTGTTGAAGCATGATTCAAACTACGGCCCCTTTCCGTGGAGCGTCGACTTTACGGAAGATGCGCTGATCGTCAACGGCAAAACCATTACGGTGTATGCCGAAAAAGAGGCGCAGCATATTCCGTGGCAGGCGGCAGGCGCAGAGGTGATTGTGGAGTGTACCGGGTTTTACACCTCGGCCGAGAAATCGCAAGCCCATCTCCAGGCCGGCGCGCGCAAAGTGCTGATTTCCGCCCCCGCTGGCGAGATGAAAACCATCGTCTACAACGTCAACGATGACACCCTGACCCCGGATGACACCATCATCTCCGTGGCCTCCTGCACCACCAACTGCCTGGCGCCGATGGCCAAAGTCCTCCAGGATGCCTTCGGCATCACCGTGGGCACCATGACCACCATCCATGCTTATACCGGCACCCAGTCGCTGGTGGACGGGCCGCGCGGCAAAGATCTGCGCGCCTCCAGAGCGGCGGCAGAAAACGTCATCCCGCACACCACAGGTGCGGCAAAGGCCATCGGCCTGGTGATCCCCGCCCTGAGCGGTAAACTGAAGGGCCATGCCCAGCGTGTGCCGACAAAAACGGGTTCGGTGACAGAGCTGGTGTCGGTGCTGGAGAAAAAAGTGACTGCGGATGAGGTCAATCAGGCGATGAAGCAGGCGGCTGAAGGCAATGAATCCTTCGGCTACACCGAAGAAGAGATTGTCTCTTCCGACATCATCGGCAGCCATTTCGGCTCGATCTACGATGCCACCCAGCTGGAGATTGTGGAGGCCGGCGGCGTACAGCTGGTGAAAACCGTCGCCTGGTATGATAACGAATACGGCTTCGTCACCCAGCTGATCCGCGTGCTGGAGAAATTCGCCCGCTAAGCGAACGGCGGGCCGCCTGAGCTGCCCGCCGGCTCGGAGTTAAGTACCTCAGGCCTGCAGGTAGACCACCTGGGTCTGCAGGTACTCATTCAACCCATGGCGGCCATCAGCGCCGCCGATCCCCGATTTGCGCCAGCCGGCGTGGAAACCCTGCATCGCCTCAAAGTTTTCCCGGTTGATATAGGTTTCGCCGAACTTCAGTCCCTTAATCGCCTTCATCGCCACGTTCAGATCGCGGGTATAGATCGAGGAGGTCAGGCCATAGTCGCTGTCATTGGCCATCGCCAGCGCCTCATCGAGGGTCGAAAACGCCACCACCGGCAGCACCGGCCCGAAGGTTTCCTCGTGGATAATGTCCATCTCCTGGCGCACATCCAGCAGCAGGGTCGGCGGATAAAAATAGCCTTTGCCCTCCAGCGGCTGGCCGCCCAGCGCCACCCGCGCCCCCTGCGCCACCGCCTTCTCCACTTTGCCCGCCACCTGATCCCGCGCCGCCGCGTTGATCAGCGGCCCCATCGCGATGTCATCCCGCGCCGCCGGGTCGCCAAACTGCACGGCCTTCATCGCCTCGCCGAGGCGGTTGACGAAGCGGTCGTAAATGCCCTGCTGAACATAGACCCGCTCGACGCAGTTACACACCTGCCCGGTGTTAATCACCCGCGAGTCCACTACCGCTTTCACCGCCAGCTCCAGATCCGCATCGTCCATCACAATGGCAGGCGCTTTGCCGCCGAGCTCGAGGCACACTTTGGTGATATTTTTCGCCGCAGCGGCCATGATTTTCTCTCCTGCCGCCACACTACCGGTCATGCTGACCATCGCCACCTTTGGATTGCCGGCCAGCTCCTGACCAACGGTTTCCCCGCGGCCGAGCACCAGGTTAAAGACCCCTTTCGGCAACCCAACCTGATGGACGATCTCGGCAAAGGCGATGGCATTATTGGGCGTAAATTCGCTGGGCTTAATGACGATGGTATTCCCGGTGATCAGGGCCGGCGCCAGCTTGCGGGCGATAAGAAAGAACGGGAAGTTCCACGGCAGGATCCCGGTGGTCACCCCCAGCGCGCGTTTAAAGACGAGGATATTCTCTCCAGGGCGATCGCTCTGCACGATCTCGCCTTCGTAACGGCGCGCCCATTCGGCCATATAGTCGAGATAGTCCGCAGTGAATGCGACTTCCACCGCCGCCAGCTGCTGGATCTTGCCGCCTTCAGCCACGATCAGCCCGGCAATCTCTTCAGCACGCTGGCGGATACCAGCGGCAATTTTGCGTAACCAACCCGCACGCTCAATGGCCGGCAGCGCTTCCCAGGCGGGCTGGGCGCGCTCAGCCGCGTCAATCGCCAGCCGCGCCTCTTCGGCAGTCCCGTCCGGGATCCGCGACAGCAGCGCTTCGGTCGCCGGGTTAAGTACGTCGATCCAGCCGTCGCCGCGACCGGAAACGAACTGGCCATCAATATACATTTGGTGTTGAACGGGTGCTGTCATGGCTGCTCCTGTAGTGCATTTGTATTTAACAAGTGATTTTTTTGTTAAATATCGGGCGGATAAGCCGTGGCTTCGCAGCACGTTGGCGCAGTTCTGTGAGCTGATTCATAAAACCGGGCCAAAAATGCCCGGTTGAGGTTACATTTCAATAACACAAATTGCCCGTTTGCGATAAATCTGCCGCAAACGGGCAGTTTTCAGCCGAGGGTGCGGGCCTGCAGCGCCCCGGCAAGCTGGCCGTCCTCCCGCAGCTGTCGCCAGGCATCGAGGATCTCCGGCGGGAAGGTGACGTGGCTGATGAAGTCTTTCCCCCGCGGACCGTATCCTTCAGGCGTATCCTGCAGGCGCGGCAGCTCGCCCAGCAGCAGCCCCAGGTAGCGGGCGACCGGCCACAGCCCCGTCCCGCCGCCCGCGAACCCCAGCTGACCCTCGGCCTGCTCCAGCTGCGGCGAGCAGCCGGGAAAGCTCAGCCATTGTGGCGGCGTCGTCGCCCCCTGCCAGACGCGGGCGAAGGTGGCCATGGTTCGCCGCTGCATGGTGGGGTCCTGAATGACGATCCCGCGACGATGAGGGAGCCCCCCGTTCTCCAGCGTGGCCCGGGTAAAACGGGCGTTCTCGCCGCAGTTGGTCGACTGGTCCTCCACCACCAGCCGCGAGCGCGGAATGTGCCAGTAGTCATGAGCAATATCGGCCAGAATATGCGCTTCCGGACGCCCCACCACCGGCAACATACGGTAACGGGGATCCTGGCGCACCGCCTCGTAGAGATAGTTCGTAGAATGTCCCACGCCGCCGCTGATCAGCAGCGGGACTTCCCGTTCCGCCGCCAGCCGGCAGGCGGCGTCGATGGTCGGGATCACGGCGTTGCCGGCCAGCACCACCACGTCCACCTGCGGCAGCGCGGGCAGCGTCGCCAGATCGTCCTGCGCCAGCCAGGCGCCGACCTGGTTAGCCGCCGCCAGCGTCGCCGCCGACAACGGGGGAAATTGTTCTGCCATTCTGTCTCCTTAATTCCCTCTCAGCCGATCGGAGAGGATGCTTTCGCCATCATAAACGCCGCCTCGCGGGAGGCAAAGCGGCGTCGATTTGTAACCATTTTGAAATAACAAGAAACATCTAAAAACAGGCGGGTTGCACCTGAACAACTCACTATGAAAATAACAAAAAACAGCAAAATCAAGTGGAAAATAAAAAATAGCGTCGCGGTTACACCAGTCCAAACCGCGTCATAACGCCCAGTTTGCCAGCGATGAACTTGCCAATTGTAACCTTCAACCCTAAGTTGCTTAACAATTACACAACCTTTTCACACCAGGTTGCACCCTGTTTACGCAGAGTGACACCTGACCTATTTACCGTGGCGGGAGAACGTTTCGTAATGAGCAATCCACAAGACAACACTGCATCCATTCTGCAGAAAAACAAGAAGGTCCTGATCGCGAGCCTGACAGGCAGCGCCATCGAATGGTTCGATTATTTTCTCTATGGCACCGCCGCCGCGCTGGTGTTCAACAAAATCTTCTTTCCGATGGTCGACCCGGTCATCGGCCTGATCCTCTCCTGGCTCTCCTTCTCGCTGACGTTTTTTATCCGCCCCATCGGCGGCGTCATTTTCGCTCATATCGGCGATCGCATCGGCCGCAAGAAGACGCTGGTGCTGACCCTGTCGCTGATGGGCAGCGCCACGGTGGCGATCGGCCTGCTTCCCACCTATGAGATGGTGGGCCTCTGGGCGCCCGCCCTGCTGATAACCCTGCGCATTATTCAGGGCATGGGTATCGGCGGTGAATGGGGCGGTGCGCTGCTGCTGGCCTACGAATACGCGCCGGAGAAGCGGAAAGGCTTTTTCGGCAGCATTCCCCAGGCCGGCGTGACCATCGGCATGCTGATGGCGACGTTTATCGTCTCGCTGATGACCCTGTTTGACGAGGCGCAGTTTCTCGCCTGGGGCTGGCGCATACCGTTCCTGCTCAGCTCCGTTCTCGTTTTTCTCGGCCTGTGGATCCGCAAAGATATCGACGAAACGCCCGCCTTTAAGCAGGTGAAAAAATCTGGCCAGGTGGCGAAGGCCCCGCTGCGCGAAACGCTCAAGCACCACTGGCGGGAAGTGCTGATTGCCGCCGGTCTGAAAGTGGTGGAGACCGCCCCTTTCTATATCTTCTCCACCTTTGTGGTCAGCTATGCCACCACCACCCTGAGTTACCAGAAGTCGCAGGCGCTGGAATCCGTGACCCTGGGCGCGCTGGTGGCCACCGTGATGATCCCGCTGATGGGGCTGCTGTCAGATAAGGTGGGGCGGCAAAAGATGTATACCCTGAGCGTGGTGCTGCTGGGGCTGTTTATCGTTCCGTGGTTCCTGCTGCTCGACACCGGCACCAGCTGGGGCATCATGCTGGCGACGGTCGTTGCCTTCGGCATCCTGTGGGCGCCGGTAACTGCGGTGCTCGGCACCTTGTGCTCTGAGATTTTCAGCGCCAATGTGCGCTATACCGGGATCACCCTCGGCTACCAGCTGGGCGCCGCGCTGGCCGGGGGCACCGCGCCGCTTATCGCCACCGGTCTGCTGGCAAAATATGACGGGGACTGGCGGCCGGTGGCCGTTTATCTGGGCGTAACGGTGGTGATTTCGCTGCTGGCAATTTTCTGCGCCAGCCGGATGAAGTCCGCGCCGGGTGCGGCCCCTTCCCGGGCGGAAAGCGCCTAACCGCCGCCGTCTGGGCAGGTAGCGTGCCGACTATCCCGCCCGGCGGCGCTGCGCTTGCGCGGGCCTACAGAGGGGGATCACGCCGCGGGGGAAACCGCTCATCCCAGGCTCAGTAAGACAGTAGGCCCGGTAAGGCGCCAGCCGCCACCGGGCAGAAACAGACGTAACGTCTTCACCTCCTGCTTAGCCGGCCAGGTTGGCCGGCGAGTGTCAGGCGCTCTGGTTATCCAGTGTCAGCTGCCCCTCACGCCGCTGCTTCAGCTTCCAGAAGCCCCACAGGGCAATAAACCACAGCGGAGAAGCCAACAGCGCCAGCAGCGTGTCCGGGTCAAAGATCATGATGAAGATGGCGAAGGCGAAGAACAGCAGGCTCACCCAGCTCATCACCACCCCGGCAGGCATCTTAAAGATCGACCCGGCGTGCAGGTCCGGACGCTGACGGCGATAGACCAGATAGGCCACGAGGATCATCCCCCAGCTGAACACCACCATAATCGCCGCCAGGGTCGAGACGATGGTGAACAGGGTCATCACATTCGGTACCAGGAATAGCAGCAGCGTACCGATCAGCATGCAGAAGCAGGAGAACAGCAGGCTACGCACCGGGATGCGGGTATTGCGCGACAGGATGCGAAACTGCCAGTGCGCATGCTTCTCCACCGACAGGCCGTACAACATGCGGGTGCTGGAGAAGACGCCGCTGTTGGCCGAGGACATCGCCGAGGTCAGCGCCACGAAGTTAATCACCGCCGCGGCGGCAGGCAGCCCGGCCTTGGCAAACAGCGTCACGAACGGACTGGTCTCCGCCGATACCCCCGGCCAGGAGGCGACGGCGATAATCACCACCATCGACAGCAGATAGAAGATGATAATCCGCAGCGGCAGAGCATTGATCGCCTTGGGCAAAATGCGCTGCGGATCGCGGGTCTCCGCCGTCATGGTGCCCAGCAGCTCAATGCCGGTAAAGGAGAAGATCGCTATCTGGAAGCCGGCGAAAAAACCGGTGATACCGTGAGGCATAAAAGCCGTCGGGTCGGTAAGATGGCTGAGAGAAGCCGTCACGCCGTCCGGAGAAGTCCAGCCAGTGGCAATCATCCAGCCGCCGGTGCCGATCAGGGCGATAATGGTGATCACCTTGATCAGGGCGAACCAGAACTCCGCCTCGCCAAACATTTTCACCGACAGCAGGTTAAGCAGGAACAGGATCGCCAGCATGCTGAGGGCCGGCATCCATGCCGACAGTTCCGGGAACCAGTACTGCATATAGCTCCCGCAGACCACCACGTCGGCAATGCAGGTCACTACCCAGCTTAGCCAGTAGGTCCAGCCGAGGTAAAAGCTGGCCTGCGGCCCGAGATACTCGCCGACAAAGTCGGCAAACGAGCGGTAGTCATGGCGGGTGAGCAGCAGCTCCCCCATCGCCCGCATCACCATATAGGTAAAGAACCCGACCAGCACATAGATCACCAGAATCGAGGTGCCGGCGACGGCGATGTTGCGCCCCGCCCCCATAAACAGCCCGGTGCCGATGGCGCCCCCGAGGGCAATCATTTTGAATGTGGCGGGCGCCGAGCCCGCGTTTAAGCTGTGACGCGCCCTCACCTCCGGCGGCAGGAGACGCCTGATGTTGATGTTCAGTCATGGTGTTTCCTCAGGCTGGTTGTGGGAGGCGAAGAGCCGCGGCGCGCAGCAGCAGCCCGGCGCGCTGACCGGTGGCGACCCCGGCATTGGGAAAGAGGATATAGGGGGCCCGGGCCTGCACCACCCACCGTTTCTCCGCCTGGCGAGCGATTTCGTATCCCGCCGGGAGCGCGGTGAAGTTCTCAACGTTGGCCGCGAGATTAAGCGTAAATTCCCCCTCGCGCTTGATGATGCTCTCCTCGACCAGGAAGTAGTCCACTGGCGCTTTGTCGCGCGGCGGTAGCGGCGCGTCAGAAATCCAGGCCCGGATCGCCGCGTCGGTAGCGGCGAACAGGCTGAGATCGTTGGCGCCGAACGGCATCACTTTCCCCAGCTCCAGGGTGGCGCTTTGCGCGGCGAACTTTTCGCAGGTGAAATGGGTGAAGGTGCCGCCCGCTTCGGTATGCCGCACGATGGCATCCATCCCGCTGGCCTGCAACAGCTGGTAGAAGCCAGGCGAAAAATCCCCGGCGTGGGCCGGGAGCAGCGCAAACTGGCGATACAGCGACCCGCGAAATGGCGGTATGCATATCGAGATGGCTACGGTTGACCGGACCCGCCGCATCGGCGGCGCGATAGAAGGCCTGCACCGCCTGCTCCAGCGCAAAAGCCCGCCGCGACTCATTCCCCGGGGTGACCGCCAGATGGCGGCCGCCGAACAGGCGATTCAGGTCGTTGTGCAGATAGCGGCGTGCGGCGCGGATCGCCGGCAGGTTACCAAAGACGATCAGCAGCGCCTGAGTGAGCGGCTGCCGCCCCTGGCTCAGATCGTGGGTCAACTGCAGCAGCAGCTCCGTCGGCGCGGTCTCATTGCCATGCACGCCCGCGGAGAGGATCGTCGCCTGGCGCCACGGCGCCGTCGGCAGCAACTGCAGGATCCCCTCGCCCAGCCAGCGGGCCTCGATGCCCGCCGGGAAGCTCCACTCCTGCAGGCGGCAGTGCAGTAAATCGTTAACCAGGTGCTCCATCTGCCGCTCCTTAACGCTGAAAATCATAGACCGCGCCCAGGCGCAGGATCTGCGTCAGCTCATCCAGCGCCTGATAAACCTCGCGCAGCAGCTGCGGGTCCGCCAGATCGCGGGCGTGCAGCCGGTCGCGATAGTGTTTTTCCACCCATGCCGTCAGCTGCTGATAACGCTCGTCGTTCATCAGACTGTGGGCGTTGACCGCCTGGCGTTCAGCCTCGTTGAGCACTACCCGCAGCCGCAGACAGGCCGGGCCGCCGCCGTTGCGCATGCTTTCCCGCAGGTCAAAGACCGCCACTTCATCGATCGGCGATGCGCTGTCGGCGGCGAGGTCGCTCAGATAGCGCCAGACGTTTTCCCGCTGGCGGCACTCCTCCGGCACCACGATCAGCATCTTGCCGTCAGGTTTACTCAGCAGCTGGCTGTTGAACAGGTAAGAGGCCACCGCGTCATCGAGCGACACCCGCTCGTCCGGCACTTCCACGCTGGTGAACGGGATATCCAGACTGTCGCTTTTAGCCCGTAGCGTCGCCAGCACCGTCGCCTGATCGACAAACGCCTGCTGATGGTGGAACAGCACATGGCGATTGCTGACCGCGATGACGTCGTTGTGAAACACGCCGCGATCGATAGCCTGCGGCGCCTGCTGGGCAAACACCGTGTAGCGCGGATCCAGCTGATGCAGGCGGGCCACCGCCTCGCTGGCCTCGAGGGTCTGCCGCGCCGGATACTTCACCGGGGCGATCCCGCCGCTGGCGCGTCGACCGTAGACAAAAAACTGCACCCCCTGTCGGTCATACTCCCGGCAGAAGCGGTTATGGTTGGCTGCCCCTTCATCGCCGAGGTCGCCATGCTGCGGCAGCGCCGCATGGTGGGCGAAGTAGCGCGGATCGGCGAACGTGGCGCCCAGGATCGCCGAGGTGGTGGGCGCCTCCTGCATACGGTGCAGCTTATTGTTCAGGTTGGCGACGGTGAAATGGACTTTGCCATCGGCGCTGTCCGCCGACGGTGAGACGGTCGCCGCATTGGCGGTCCACATCGACGAGGCGGAGCTGAAGGCGGAGAGCAGCTGCGGCGCCGCGTGGGCCGCCTGCCGGATGACCTGCTCATCGCTGCCCTGGAAACCGACTTCGCGCAGCAGACGTAGATTCGGACGCGGCTGCGGCGGCAGAATGCCCTGCACGAATCCGCGATCGGCAAGGGCTTTCATTTTATACAGCCCCTGCAGCGCCGCCTTTTTAGGGTTAGAGAGACCATCGCGGTTATTTTGCGAGGCTTCATTGCCGACGGAGAGTCCGGCGTAGTGGTGCGTCGGGCCGACCAGGCCATCAAAGTTTGCTTCAAAACCAGACATATGTCCTCACAGGATCCGTTATCAGAATGGCAGGCCCGGCGATACCGTCGCCGGGAGCGTCAGCGTATCGCTGACCAGAGAGGCCATCGGCCAGGCACAGTAATCAGCGGCGTACCACGCTGCCGCGCGATGGTTGCCGGAGGCGCCCACCCCGCCAAACGGCGCTTTACTCGAGGCGCCGGTCAGCGGCTTGTTCCAGTTGACGATCCCGGCCCGCGCCTCGTCCGCCAGCTGTTCAAACTGCGCCGCATCGCTGGAGATCAGCCCGACGGCCAGGCCATAGCGGGTCTGGTTGGCGAGGCGAATGGCCTCCGGGAAATCGTCATAACGGATAACCGTCAGCAGCGGGCCAAAGTATTCTTCATCCGGCACCTCGATACCGGTGACGTCGACGATCCCCGGCGTCAGCACCGTGGAGTGCGGGTCGGGCTGGCGCATGCGCAGCAGCACCTTGCCGCCGAGCCCCTCCAGTTTTTGCTGCGCCGCCAGCATGTTCTGCGCGGCGTCGAGAGAAATCACTCCGCCCATAAACGGCGCGGGCTGGTCATCCCACTTGCCAGCGCGGATCTGCGCGCTGGCCGCGACCAGCCGCTGCAGCAGCGCATCCCCCTGCTCGCCGCGCGGCACGATCAGCCGGCGCGCGCAGGTGCAGCGCTGCCCGGCGGAGATAAACGCCGACTGGATAATCACATGCAGCGCCGCATCGACATCGGCCACGTCGGCGACGATCAGCGCGTTGTTGCCGCCCATCTCCAGCGCCAGCATCTTCTCCGGCTGGCCGCCGAAATAGCGATGGAAGTGGAAACCCGCCGCCGCGCTGCCGGTGAACAGTACGCCGTCGATATCACGATTTTCCAGTAGCGCCTGGCCAGTGGTTTTTCCGCCCTGCAGCAGATTGATCACCCCGTCAGGGACGCCCGCCTGCTGCCACAGCTGGACGGTCATTTCGGCGGTGGCCGGCGTCAGCTCGCTGGGTTTAAACACGATGGTATTCCCGGCAATCAGTGCCGGAATGATGTGCCCGTTGGGCAGGTGGCCCGGGAAGTTGTAGGGACCAAAGACCGCCATCACGCCATGCGGTTTGTGGCGCAGCTGTGCTTTTCCGTCCGGCAGCGTCGACTCATGAAAGCCCGTCCGCTGGTGATAGGCCTCGATGGAGATCGCGGCCTTGCCGATCATCGCCTGTACTTCGGTGCGGGTCTCCCACAGCGGCTTGCTGGTCTCGCGGGAAATCAGGGTCGCCAGCGCCTCTTTATGTGTCTCCAGCAGCGCGGCAAAACGCTCCACCACGGCAATACGCTCGGCCAGCGGCCGGTGCGACCAGGGGTAAAACGCCGCGCGCGCAGCGGCGCAGGCCGCCTGGACGTCGTCGGCACCCGCGCTGGCCGCCTGCCACAGCAGCGACTGATCCTCCGGGGCCAGTTTGCTCATCGTTGCCCCACTGCCCGCCTGCCACTGCCCGGCTATAAACTGTGCTTTTACCGCCATGATCTGTTTTCCTCTGGATTCAGGGTTACCGTATAAACGCGGTCGGTTTCACTGACCTGCAGCGCGTCCAGCGCGGCGGCATCCAGTGAGACCTGCTCTTCGTGGGCCACCAGCAGCGCCCGGAAATTGTCGAACTGACCGTTGGCGACGAGCGTCGGCGCCGGCAGGGCGCCCATCAGCTGCTGGGCCGGCAGGCACTGGCTGTCGCGCACGGCGCGGATCTGATCGGTGTTCGCCTCCAGCACCGGTCCGGCATCGAAAATATCCACCGAGCCGCGCCAGCTGAATCCCTCTTTCTCGAGGATCGCCCGCGCCGGGGCGGTATTGGGATGCACCTGACCGATGACCTCGCGGGCCGCTTCCGGCAGCAGTGATATATAGATCGGGTAAGCCGGCATCAGTTCGGCAATAAAGGTTTTCATGCCGGTGCCGGTCAGCCGGTCGGCATCGGCGAACGGGATGTCGAAGAAGTGATGGCCCAGCGCATCCCAGAACGGCGACTGCCCCTGCTCATCGCTGCAGCCGCGCAGTTCGGCAAACAGGTGCGGGGAAAACCACTCGCGGAAGGCGGCGATAAATAAAAAGCGCGCCTTGGAGAGCAGCAGACCATTGCGGTTGCGCTGATAGGCCGGGTCGAGAAACAGCGTACACAGTTCGCTGTGCCCGGTGTGGTCATAGCTGAGATTAAGCAGCTCCTGAGGCTTATAGACTCCCAGCGCTTTCGAGGCGCGAACCGTTTTCTGAATGCGAAAATTGTAAAACGGCTCGTCCAGGCCCACCGCGACCTCAATGGCGCTCACCCCCACCACCCGCGCCAGCGCGGTGTCTTCCAGCACAAACAGGAAACCCTGCTGGCCGCGCGGCAGTTCGCCGGCGAAGGTCTCGATACTGCGCTGGATCCGGGCGGCCAGGCGCCCGGCATCATGCGGTAAGGAGGTCATGCCGACCCCCGCCCGCGCGGCAAGGCGGACGATGTCGTCGAGATCGTTTTCCCGTACGGGACGAAATAGCATCACAGGCCGTCCTCCCGGTTAGCGGGTTAAGCGAGCAACGGCGCGATCAAGGCGCACGAAGGCTTCCGCAATATCCGCCAGCGGGATATTGAGCGCCGGCGCGAAGCGCAGCACGTCCGGGCCGGCAATCAGGGCGATCAGCCCCTCTTCCGCCGCCAGGTTGGTCAACGTTTTGGCCTTGCCGCGCAGCGGCCCCGCCAGCTCAGCGCCGATCAGCAGACCGGTGCCCCGCACGGCGCTGAACGCATCGTAACGGGCAGAGATCGCATTCAACTGGTCAACAATCAGCGCATGGCGCTCGCCAACGCCCGCCAGCAGCGGCGCATCGAGATGGGCCAGCACGGCGTTAGCGACGGTCGCCGCCAGCGGGTTGCCGCCGAAGGTGGTGCCATGGGTGCCCGGCTGGAAGACCTGCGCCCAGGCCTCTTTCGCCAGCATCGCGCCGATTGGGAAGCCGCCCCCCAGCCCTTTGGCGCTGGTGAGGATGTCCGGGACGACGTTGTAGTGCTGGTAGGCGTAGAGATGGCCGGTACGGCCCGCCCCGGTCTGCACCTCATCGAATATCAGGGTCGCGTGATGGCGATCGCAGAGGGTGCGCAGCGCCTGGAGGAACGCCGGGTCAGCGGGTATCACGCCGCCTTCGCCGATGATCGGCTCGACGATCACCGCACAGGTGCGCGAAGAGATGGCCGCGGTGACCGCCTCGATGTCGTTATAGGGCAGATGGGTAATGCCCTGCGGCAGCGGAGCATAATCGCTGGAATATTTCGGCTGGCCGCCGACGGAGACGGTGAACAGCGTCCGGCCATGGAAGGCATGGTTGAAGGCGATGATTTCGCTTTTTTCACCACCAAACTTATCGTGAGCGTATTTCCGCGCCAGTTTGAGAGCGGCCTCGTTGGCTTCGGCGCCGGAGTTGCAGAAAAACACCTTATCGGCAAAGGTCGACTGCACGAGGGTTTTCGCCAGCTGCAGCACCGGCTCGTTGGTATAGCCATTGCCGATATGCCACAGTTTCGCCAGTTGATCCTGCAGGGCCTGAGCCAGCGCCGGATGGGCATGGCCTAAGGCATTCACCGCAATGCCGCCCGCCATATCGATATACTCTTTCCCCTGCTGGTCCCAGACGCGGGAACCCGCCGCCCTGACCGGAATAAACGGCGCGGGGGCAAAACAGGGAACCAGGTAAGCGTCAAAATCTTCGCGAGTCATAGTGCCTGACATCATTCATCTCCGGAACGTAAGACGACGGAAAACGCTCCCGCCGCGTTGGACAATCGACATTAACCCTGACCCTCGGCTTATTTTGGACACGAGCGCGCCCGCTGTGATGGCAAAAATATTCACCACAGGAAAAATAAGCCCTATTTATTTTGCGGGTATTTGTTAATTCATGGTTAACGTCATGTTGTTGTGTGGGCTAATGCTGGCCTGTGAACAATAAGATTGTCAATACGGGTGGAAGCAATTTATTCACTTTTTGAAGATCATCAAGATAATGAAAAACATAGAAAAAATATTTTTCTATGCACTTAAGTGAATAAAAAGTGAATTAAAATGCACAGCTTGTGGGTGGTTGGCGTGCGTAGTTATTCACTTAAAAAATAAAAAATCTAACAAAAATTTAAAAATCGGAATTGCCGTCAAATACCGCTTTATAAAATTGGTGATACCATTCATTGCACAGAGTTTACTGCTGTAGCTATTCCACGGTTTTACACGACATAAATAACACTGAGAAACAGGACTCTTATGGAAAAGTTATCTTACGCATCTGAAAGTAGTACATCTCCATGGACCACCTACCTGCGCCAGATCGACCGTGTCGCGCCTTATCTCGGCGATCTTGCCTACTGGGTGGAAACCCTGCGCCATCCGAAGCGTGCGCTGATCGTCGACATTCCTGTGCAAATGGACGACGGCACCATCCGCCACTTCGAGGGCTATCGCGTTCAGCACAATCTGTCGCGTGGACCGGGTAAAGGTGGTGTTCGCTACCATCCGGATGTCGATCTTAACGAAGTCATGGCACTTTCTGCCTGGATGACCATTAAGTGCGCCGCGGTCAATATTCCTTACGGCGGGGCCAAAGGCGGCATTCGCGTCGACCCCTTCTCACTGTCAGAAGGTGAACTGGAGCGTCTGACCCGCCGCTACACCAGCGAAATCGGCATTATTATCGGGCCGCAGAAAGATATTCCGGCGCCGGACGTCGGCACCAACGGTAAAGTGATGGCATGGATGATGGACACCTACTCCATGAACCATGGCACCACCATTACCGGCGTGGTCACCGGCAAACCGATCCACCTCGGCGGCTCCCTCGGCCGTGAAAAGGCCACCGGGCGTGGCGTATTTGTCACCGGCCGGGAAGTGGCTCGTCGCGCCGGTATCGAAATTGAAGGCGCCAAAGTCGCGCTGCAGGGCTTTGGTAACGTCGGTAGCGAAGCAGCCCGCCTGTTCGCCGGCGTCGGCGCCCGCGTGGTGGTCATTCAGGATCATACCGCGACCCTGTATAACGAAGGCGGGATTGATATGGCCGCCCTCACCGCCTGGCAGGCGGAGAAAAAGCAGATTGCCGGTTTCCCTGGCGCCCAGGAGATCGATAAAGACGCCTTCTGGACCACCCCGATGGACATTCTGATCCCGGCGGCACTGGAAGGGCAAATCACCCGCGAGCGCGCGGAGAAGCTGACCTGCAAACTGGTGCTGGAAGGGGCCAACGGCCCAACCTATCCGGAAGCGGACGACGTGCTGGCCGAGCGCGGCGTGATCGTAGTGCCGGACGTTATCTGTAACGCCGGTGGGGTGACCGTCAGCTATTTTGAGTGGGTGCAGGATATGGCCAGCTTCTTCTGGAGCGAAGAAGAGATCAACGCCAAGATGGACCGCATCATGACCGACGCCATTATTCACGTCTGCGATAAAGCCGCCGAGAAAGCGTGTACGCTGCGTACCGCCGCCTATATCGTGGCCTGCGAACGCATCCTGATGGCGCGTAAAGACCGCGGCATCTACCCGGGCTGATCCCCGTCAGGGTGTGAATCAGGGGGTGGCGTAGCGCCGCCCCCTTTTTTTCGCTATCGTGCCGTCAACCGCCGTTAGACCACAGCACCGGCCATCCCCGACGCTGCGACTCCGCCAGCAGCGCCGCGCACGGATTGACCGCGCAGGGGTTGCCAACCAGCGCGAGCAGCGGCAGATCCGAGATATGGTCCCCAAAGGCATAGCACGCCGCCAGCGGCTGGCCCCGTTCCTGCGCGTAGCGTTGAGCATGCAACGCCTTATGTTCGCCAATGGCGGTCCGCCAGAGTTCCCCGGTATAGTGTTCGTCAACCACCACCGGCTCTGAACACAGGGCATGCTCCACCCCCAGCGCCGCCATCGCCGGCCAGAGAATGTCGGTCATCGATCCGGAGACAAACACCACGTCATCCCCGCGCCCCTGATGTTGCCGGAGGATCGCCACCACCTCACGGTGAAAACCGTACCCACCTTCGCGATACAGTGCCTCAGCAACCGCCCGCACCTGGGCGCGCGGCTCATGGCGAAACAGCGAATAGTAGTAGCGATTGATCGCCTCCCGCGGTTGACCCGCTTTGCTAAGCGCCTGGAGCTGGCGGACAATCGCCGCGGCCGTCAAACCGCACTGCAGCGGATATTCCTCGGCATAGCGGTGCAGAAACAGGAACATACTTTTGCCGGTAATCAGCGTTTCATCCACGTCAAAAAAGGCGATGCTCATCCCCGTCCCCCTGCTCAATACTGACCAGATAATGTTGATGGCAGAGCGCCGCCTGCTCACACTCCTTACGAGTAATGTAGTTCAGGTCATAGACGCTGAAGCTAAAGCCGACTTCCGCTTTGCGGGTGCCGGTCTGGTCAAAACCGACCGAACACTCGCAGGTAAAGCGGCCGTGGGCTGAGCTTTTGCGCGACACCACATTCAGCACAATGGTCACCGGCAGCGGGAAAACAAAGCTGGAAAAAGCTACCTGCAGCGAGCTCAGCGTGAAGTACTTCTCGTCCATCGCCACGCCCGCCTCCGCCAGCAGAAATTTCTCCGAGGTGGCGATGATGGTTTGCCGCGCCGCCTCGATCAGCACCATCCCCTGGATGTGTTGCCCGGTCTGGTGGTCGCAGAGCAGCTCCGAGGCGTCCTGCAGGATCAGACGCGCGCAATAGCTATCTTCATCGCGTTTTTCCGGCGAGGTGATGAGGATGTTCTCTTTTTTACGTTTATGCACCAGCCGCTGATGATCGCGGTTGTTTTGATAATAGAGATCCTGCAGATTGACGATCTGGCGGATTTTATCCGGATAGTGCTGACGAATAATGCAGACCGTGCGGGAGATGTCGTCGAGCTGCACGCCCTGACCAATGACGATTTTATCGACGCCGGCGAGCTCGCCGCTCCAGACAAAACGCTCAAACTCGTTGACGGTCAGCACGTTCTGATGCCGCCGGGCAAAATCGGTAAATTTCTCACCCACCACAATTAATTTTTCCATGGCGCTTGTCTCCTCAGATCGCTTTCACAATTAACGCAATACCCATCCCGCCGCCGATACACAGCGAGGCCAGGCCGGTCGGTTTATTCTCCCGGCGCAGCGCGTGCAGAAGGCTCACGACAATCCGGGTTCCGGAACTGCCGAGCGGGTGCCCGAGGGCAATCGCGCCGCCGTTGACGTTCAGGCGGGCGGCTATCTCCTCCGCCGTCATCTGATGCTCGCGGGCCAGCCCCTTGACCACCCCCAGCACCTGCGCGGCAAAGGCTTCGTTAATTTCCAGTCGCGCCATATCGCTGAGCTGAAAACGCCCGCGGCGCAGAGCGCACGTCATGGCCGGCAGCGGCCCAAGCCCCATCATCGCCGGGTCGACGCCGCCCTCGCCGAAGGCGACTATCTCAGCCAGCGGCCGCAGGCCGTACTGCGCAACGGCGCGCGCCGAGGCGAGGATCACTGACGCCGCGCCGTCGTTCAGCCCCGAGGCGTTGCCCGCCGTGACGCTCCCGTCGCGACGAAAAGCCGGTTTCAGCGCCGCCAGCTGGTCGGCGCTAAGGTCATGGCGGATCTGCTCATCCTCGCGGACCACGCTGACGCCCCGCTTCCCGCTGACCGTCACCGGCACTATCTCCTCGGCAAAATGGCCGGCGCGGCTGGCGGCGGAGGCTTTTTGATGGCTGTCCAGCGCGTACTGGTCCTGTTCTGCGCGCGAGATCTGCTCATGCGCGGCGATGGCCTCCGCCGTTTCCCCCATCGGAATATGCAACAGCGGATCGGTTAAGCCATCGCTCTGGATCAGATCCTCGCTGCTGAACGCGCCAAATTTCACGCCGCCCCTTATCTCTCCCCGCAGCAAAAACGGCGCCTGGCTCATGTTTTCCATCCCGCCAGCGACGACCAGGTCGGCATAACCGCTCTGGATATGGATCGCCCCCTCGGTAATACTTTTCATGCCGCTACCGCAGATCATATTCAGGGTGTAAGCCGGCTTTTGCACCGGGATCCCCGCCCGCAGCGCGACCTGACGCGCCGGCCCCATCCCCTGCCCGGCGGCGAGGACGCAGCCGCAGATCACTTCGTCAATCCACGCCGGGTCAATCCCGGCCTGCTGCAGGTTGTGGCGGACGGTGAGCGCGGCCAGTTCCACCGCAGAGACCGTTTTCAGGGCGCCAAGAAAACGCCCCACCGGCGTACGGCAGGCCGCGACGATATACACTTTATTCATGATTATTCCATTACGTAGAGCGAGGAAAGATACTGCGATGTCCCGGCTTCGCTGCCGGTAAAGCCCACATAGCCATCGGGATTGATCACCGCATAGTCATCGCGGCCAATCTGTAGCGCCTCGAGAAACGCCTCGTCCGCCGGGTCAAGGGCGCAGAATATAAACCAGCCGCCAGGTTTCAGGCGGGATAAGGGAGGACAGTCGACGCGCGCGGAAAAGACCACGACCTTACCGCTGGCGAAGGCGTCATAACTGTTGCGAAACCTCGCCTGCGGCGAGGTAAAGACGTACCACGGAACATGGTGGCCCATCAGGCCGTTCGGGTGAGCGCACTGCGGCGCGGCAAAGCCGGCGTACTGCAGCGGCAGCTGGTGGCGATAATAGTGACGATTGCAAAACTCCGGAAAGTAGACCGCGTCAATATGATTTTTCGGCACCAGACCGGCAATCAGGCCGGTATCGTGATCGGTGGCATGCAGCACGCCGCTCACCGCGGCGAAGCGCTCGGTGCGATAGGATGCCAGCAGCCGGTCGCTGGCGACGCCATGCAGGTAAAAGGCCAGCTTCCAGGCCAGGTTAATCGCATCCTGAATACCGGTATTCATCCCCTGCCCGCCAATCGGACTGAACAGATGGAAAGCATCGCCTGCCAGCATGATATTGTGCTGCAGATTGTCATCGGCGATCCGGTTATAGAAGTTGGCGCTGGAGGACCAGGTCAGCGCCTGCGCCGGAGGAACCTCGGGGCAGAAGCGCGCCAGCGCCACGTTGATCTCCTGCAGATCCGGCACCGGACGCGGCGACGGTAATCGACCGGCTCTTTTAATCACGATCCTGACCTGATTGTCCGGCATGGGCAGAAAGATCAGAAAGCCCAGCTCGTCAATATAGTAAGAGGTTCCCGGGAGCGTCGCCGCGCTGGCGAACTGCACGTCCGCCATTACAAAATGCAGCGGGTAATCATGGCCGCTAAAGCCAATCCCGGCCAGCTCCCGGACGGTGCTGGCCGCGCCGTCGGCGCCGATAATATAGTCATAAGTAGCGGAACAGGCCCGGCGGGCATCGTCGAGCAGAGAGACGTGATAGCGCCCTTCCTCCCGCCGCCAGGAGACCAGCTGATGTCCGCGTTTCACCAGTTGACCGGCCTCGGCCAGCGCCGTTTCAAGGATCTTCTCCGTCCGCGGCTGCGGGATACTGACATGGAAGGGATAGCAGGTGGGGAGATGGCGGTTATCAATATGCAGAAACTTGCGGTTTTTATACCAGGCGTAAATTGACGGAACCTGCTTGCCCTGGGCGGTCAGCTCCCCGGCAAGGGCTAAGCCGTGGAAGGCTTTAATCGTCGCCGGACTGACGCTCAGCGCTTTGGACCAGGTGGTGCTGTGTGTATTTTTATCAATAATATCAAAATCAATTCCATACTTATTCAGATAGCAGCCAATGATTAACCCTACCGGGCCGGCGCCAACAATGAGTACTTTTTTCACGATCGAGCCTCTCTGTATGCCCCCAGGGGGGCATACGCGTGTTGCCTGGGTGCAGGGTGAGTTAGGGGTAGATATCGTCGGCCAGACGGCGATCGCCGGCGACATTGCAGATATGCCAGTAGGGATAAGGCTTCTCTTTTTCGCTCACGCTGTTGAGGATCGCCGCCTCCTCGTCGCTCAGCGTCCAGTTCAGTGCCGCCAGGTTATCCTCCAGCTGGGCGAGTTTGGTCGCGCCGATCACCAGCGATGTGATCCCCGGGCGGGTACGCAACCAGTTGAGCGCCACCTGCGCCACGCTGGCGTTGCGCTGACGGGCAATCTCCTGCATCACTTCCAGAGTCTGCCAGGCTTGTTCGCGATTGGCGATCGGCGCCGACTCAAACGGGGTGGCGTTCGCCAGCCGACTGCCCTCAGGAAACGCCTGATTGCGAGGGTATTTACCGGTGAGGAAGCCCCCGGCCAGCGGGCTCCAGACGGTGATGCCGACGTTCTGATCGACGCTGAGCGGGATAATCTCATGCTCCAGTTCTCGCGCGGCGATATTGTAATAGCCCTGATAGACGCAGAATTTTTCCAGTCCGAGGCGCTCTGAGATCCCCAGCGCCTTCGCCAGCTGCCAGGCCGCGTAGTTGGAGACCCCGATGTAGCGAATTTTCCCGGCGCGAATCAACGCATCCAGCGTCCGCAGGGTATCCTCCAGCGCGGTGCGCGGATCGAACCCGTGGAGATGATAGATATCGATATAATCCGTTTTCAGCCGCTGCAGGCTGGCGTCGACGGCATTAATAATATGGTAGCGCGACGCCCCCAGCGCGTTCGGATTGGGGTCGGTCTGCCAGCGTCCTTTGGTGCCGATAATCACCTGCTGGCGTTTCCCCTTCAGCGCGTTACCGAGCAGCTCTTCGCCCTGGCCGTTTTTATAACAGTCCGCGGTATCAAAAAAGTTAATCCCGGCGTCCAGCGCTTTGTACACCAGATCGTATGCCGTATGCTCAGGCACCACGCCGAATTCCGACCAGTTGCGTCCCGGCGCGCCGAGAAAGGCCCCTTTTTCACCAAACGTCATGGCGCCAAAACAGAGCTCCGACACCGACAGCCCGGTGGAACCTAAATACCGATACTTCATGCTTGACTTCCTTTTAAAGGTGACAACGTCACACTAGCGATAACAAATCCGCTGGCGGTCAGGCATGCACCGGCCAGGGGAATATGCGAGAGGGAGACGCCGGCGGTGAGCAACAGCCCACCAAACCAGGCGCCAGCGGCATTGCCGAGGTTAAAGGCGGCGATATTGCACGAGGAGACCATGCTTTTGCCGGTCTCACTGCTGTCCAGCGCCTGCATCTGCAGCGGCGGAATGGTGGAGAACATCGCCGCCCCCAGCAGAAACACCGCCGCGCAGGCGCCGGGTAGCGTCTGAATGGCGAACGGAAAGAGGCACAGGACGACGATAAGCAAGGCCAGGGTCAGCAGCAGCGCCCGGCGGACCCCACCGTCGGTCAGGCGGCCGCCGAGGTGATTCCCGGCGACCATCCCGACGCCAAACAGCACCAGCACCGGTGGAATGAGATGTTCGCTCATCCCGGTGACGGTTTTCAGCATGGGCGCAATGTAGGTAAAGGCGGCGAAGACGCCGGAAAACCCGAGCGCGGTGATCAGCAGGCTGCGCAGCACCGTCGGATGGCGCAGCACCTTCAGCTCGTCGCGGATCCGACTCTGCACCGCCGGTTGGGCCTGACGGCCGGGCACGAGGGCAATGACTGCCAGGGCGGAAAGAATGCCAATCAGCGTGACCATAAAGAAGGTGTAGCGCCAGCCAAGGTATTGCCCTACCCAGGCGCCGAGCGGCACGCCCAGAATATTGGCCAGGGTGGCGCCGAGAAAGACGGCGGAGACCGCCGAAGCCCGTTTCTCCAACGGCGCCAGCTCCGCGGCATAAACCGAACTGATGCCGAAGAATGAGGCGTGGGCTAAGGCGGTTATTACCCGAAAAATAATTAGCATGGTCATATTACCGGCAATACCACAACCTAAATTACCGATGGAAAATAAGATCATCAGAAATAACAACGCCGGTTTTTTGGGGTAGCGGCTTAATAGCGGTGTGAGGAGCGGCGCGCCAATCACCACCCCACAGGCATAAGCGGTAATAGACCAGGCGGCAAGCGTAATGGATATATGAAAATCATGGGCCACATCGAGTAATAATCCCATAATCACAAATTCGGTGGTACCAATACCAAATGAGCCCACGGAAAGCGCATAAACTGCCGCAGGCAATCCCGCCGAACGGGAAACAGCAATAGTCATAAGTAACCTCATCTCCCGCCAGGACGGCGGGAGAATAGTATTCAGGGAGTTATTTTTCGATTAAGTTAAAGTCGCCCTGGTTATAGCGTAAGCCAGTGACGTTATCGGGAGTGAAAATATCTTCGATGGTGAGAATATCCTCAGGTGAGAGGGTAATATTCGCGGCTCCGGCATTATCGCGCAGATGGGTAATTTTCCTCGCCCCCGGAATAGGCACAATATCCTCGCCTTTGCTCATGACCCAGGCAAGGGCAATCTGCGCAAGAGTCGCGTCATAGCGCGTGGCCACCTGCTGCAGGCGCTCAAGCAGCAGCTGGTTTTTGCGCATGGTCTCGGCCTGGAAGCGCGGCAGATTACGACGGAAATCATCCTCAGCGAAGACGCCAGGATCGGTGATTTTTCCCGTCAGGAAGCCGCGCCCCAGCGGGCTGTATGGGACAAAGCCCACCCCCAGCTCGCGGCAGGCGTTGAGAATACCGGCCTCCGGCTCGCGGGTCCACAGCGAGTATTCCGTCTGCACGGCGGTAATCGGATGCACCTTGCAGGCCCGTCGCAGCGTCTGGGATGAGACTTCCGACAGTCCGATATGACGAATTTTCCCCTCTTTAACCAGGTCGGCCATGGTGCCCACCACGTCTTCCACCGGCACCGCCGGATCGACGCGGTGCTGATAGAGCAGATCGATGGTCTCGATATTCAGCCGCTTCAGCGACCCTTCCACTGACTCGCGAATATGTTCCGGACGACTGTCGACGCCGGCCATCCGCTCCAGTCCCTGGCCGGTCGGCAAAATACGAAAACCAAACTTGGTGGCAATCTGCACCTTATCGCGGATACCTTTTATCGCTTTCCCGACAAGAACTTCATTATCGAAAGGACCATACACTTCGGCAGAATCCAGGAAGGTCACGCCCATGTCCACCGCGGCATGAATCGTATTAATCGCCTGCGACTCCTCGGCGCCGCCGTAGGCGAAACTCATTCCCATACACCCGAGACCCAATGCGGAAACCTGGAACTTCTCTTTTCCGAGATAACGTGTTTTCACCTTATTTTCCTTACGTGCTGAATGTTATTAAATATATACTTCCCTTTTACATTGATAACAATTAATCTATTCCGAACGCGGTGTTAGCTGGAAATTAACAATGAAAACCTTGCCGGATTTGCAACAAATTGAAATATTAATACTCATCGTGAAACATGGCAGTTTTCGCCAGGCCGCCAGGGCATTAAATCTTTCACCACCGGCCCTCACCAGCGCTATTAATCATCTGGAAGAAAAGTTAGGCGTACGCCTGCTGAATCGCTCGACGCGCAGTTTGTCATTAACTGCCGTGGGTGAGGAATTTCTTAATAATATGACGCCGGTGGTCAATGATTATCGCCGGGTGGTTGACAGCCTGAATTATCATCGCCTGACGCCGGAAGGCGTGGTGAAAGTCAATTTACCGCGTATTGTTCTTGACCTGTTTTTTCAACACTATTTTATTGCCTTTAAAACCGCCTATCCCGATGTAACGCTCGAACTGTATACCACCGATCGGAAAGTCAATATTATTGAGTCCGGTTTTGACGCCGGTATTCGCTATTCGCAGGATGTGCCCAAAGATATGATTGCCATCCCCTTTGGCGAGAAGCTGTCGCTGATCCCGGTGGCCAGCCCGGCCTATATCCGCGAGGCCGGCGAGCCCGACACCCCGCAGTCGCTGGTCAATTTCCGCTGCATCAACCGCTGTTTTCCCAGCGGCGAAAAGTACCGTTGGGAGTTTATTAGCCCCAGCGGTGAGCCAAGCGAAGTCGCGGTCAGAGGCGATCTGGTCGTTGATTCCGATACGGCGATGATCCAGGCGGCGGAGAGCGGATTAGGCATCGCCTTTGTCTATCAGTCGCTGGTGACGCAGCAGTTGAGCGCGGGCAGCCTGGTCCGTTTGTTACCCGACTACCACTATCCTGCCGACCATTTCTGCGTCTACTACCCGAGCCGGAAACATATACCGGTGCCGCTACGGGCCTTTATCACCTGGGTCATGGCGCAGAATAAGAGCATCCTCAGTGAGTAGAGGGCTCGTGGGTTAACCCATCGCTATTTGCCACAATAAACGCACATACCGTTAACCAATTTTTTTCCTTCGCCTTGAATTATGGCGGTCGCCCGACATAAACTCGTTAGAGCTCTAACGATATTGACAGACGACCTATGGACAATCGACAGCTTAACTTCTCCCATCTTTTATACCTCACCGCCCATCACTGGCGGCTGGCGGTCAACCGTCGGCTAAAGGACCTTGGCCTGAGCCAGGCCAGTTGGGTGGCGGTCGCGGCCATTGCCCGCCAGCCACAGCCGCTGTCGCAAAGCGAACTGGCGCAGGAGCTGGGGGTAGAGAGTCCGACCATTGTGCCGCTGATCAACCGGCTGGTCGCCCTCGGCCTGGTGGAGCGTGTCACCACCGCCAGCGATAAACGTAAGCGGCTGCTGGTCGCCACCGAGCAGGGAATGGCGCTGTATGAGCAGGTCAAAACGGTGGCGGACGATCTGCGTGAAGAGATCCTGACGGCGATTACCCCGCAGGAGCGGGAGCAAACTCAGCGGGTGCTGGAAAAACTGCTGCGCGAAGTGGAGAAGAAATAATGCCCCGTCGCCAGGATAACCCCTATGCCCCGCATGACTGGGCGCCGCATGAAAAACCAGCCCTGCTTGGCTCGCCCTCGACGCCGCTGCACAGTCCGCAGAAACGTCTCGCCTATGGCGTGGTCGGCCTGCTGGTGTGCCTCACCGGCGCGCTGGGCAACGCGGTGGTCACCGCCAACCTGCAGCTGCTGCAGGGCACCTTCGCCGCCTGGTCGACCGAGATCGCCTGGCTGCCGGCGGTGTACGTCATGACCAACGTCTCCATCAACCTGCTGCTGGTGAAATTTCGCCAGCAGTTTGGGCTGCGCGCCTTTACCGAAGGCTTTCTGGTGCTCTATGTGCTGGTCACCTTTTTCCACCTGTTCGTCAACGATCTCAGCTCGGCGATGATGGTCCGCGCCGCCCACGGCATGGTGGCCGCAGCGCTCAGCTCGCTGGGGATCTACTACCAGGTGCAGGCCTGGCCCGCACGCCACCGCCTGAAAGGGCTAACCATCGGCATCACCGGCTCGTCGCTGGCCATTCCGCTGGCGCGTCTCTTTTCCACCGAACTGCTGCAGATCGATGAATGGCGCGGCCTTTACTTCTTTGAACTGGGGCTGGCGCTGGTGTCGCTGGCCTGCGTCATCGCGCTGAAACTGCCGCCGAGCGATCGTAAAAAGGTGTTCGAGAAGAAGGATTTTATCACCTTCTTTCTGCTGGCGCCCGGCATGGCGCTGGTGTGCGCCGTGCTGTCGCTGGGGCGGCTCGAGTGGTGGTTTGAAGCGCCGTGGATCGGCTGGTCGCTGGCGGCAGCGGTGGTGCTGATCGTCGCCGCTATCGCCTTTGAGCATAACCGCAGCAATCCCCTGCTCAATACCAAGTGGCTCTCCAGCGGCAGCATCGTACGCCTCGGCCTGATTATGCTGCTGATCCGCATCGTGCTGGCGGAGCAAAACACCGGGGTCATCGGCTGGTTGCAGTACGTTGGTCTGCAAAACGAACAGATGACTAACCTCGCATGGTCAATTTTCGCCGGCATTCTGTGCGGGATCATCGCCAGTTGTCTGACGCTCAACCCGCAGAAGCTCTACTGGCCGACCGCCACCGCCCTGGCGCTGATCATGGTAGCCTCGCTGCTCGACAGCCAGTCCAACGCCCTCACCCGTCCGGAACAATTAATGTTCAGCCAGTTTTTACTCGGCTTCGGCAGCGCCTTCTTTCTGGCCCCGGCGATGCTCGCCGGCATTGGCGGCGTGTTTGCCGATCCGCGCAACCTGGTCAGCTTCTCGGTGCTATTCGGCATGAGCCAGAACATCGGCGGTCTGCTGGGGTCGGCGATCCTCGGCACCTTCCAGACCTGGCGGGAAAAATTTCACTCCAGCCAGCTGGCGGACCAGATCACCACCCTGAACCCGCTAATCGTCGAGCGGCTGCAGCAGTATAGCCAGATGTACCAGAGCCAGATCGGCGACAGCACCCTGCTTAACGTTCAGGCCACCACCCTGCTGCAAAACGCCGCGACGCTGCAGGCCAATATTCTCGCCTGGAATGACACCTACCTGCTGACGGCGGCCATCTCCGCCGGCACATTAGTGTGGGTTTTCTGGCGCTTAATTCGCTTACGACTGACCGCCCGTATCGCCTTAAAACGCGCCACCGGCAGCAAATAATTATCATCATTTCATCTCTGGAGTCGTTATGAGTCAGCAGGATGCGGCCAAACAACAGGCCAACACCCGGAACAACATTCGCGTGGTCTCCATTTTTACCGCCGCAGCGATAGGCCTCGTCGGCGTATTAGTGATCCTCTACGCCTGGCAACTGCCGCCGTTCACCCGGCATAGCCAGTTTACCGATAACGCCTATGTGCGCGGGCAGACCACCTTTATCAGCCCGCAGGTCAACGGCTACATCACCGCCGTCAACGTCAAAGATTTCGCAATTGTCCAGCCGGGCGAGGTGCTGTTCCAGATAGACGATCGCATCTATAAGCAGCGGGTGCATCAGGCCCAGGCTACCCTGGCGATGAAGGAGGCCGCGCTGCGCAACAATCTGCAGCAGCGCAAAAGCGCCGAGGCGACGATCGCCAAAAATGAAGCCGCGCTGCAAAACGCCCGCGCGCAGAATCTGAAAATCCAGGCCGATTTAAAACGGGTACAGGAGCTGACTGCCGATGGTTCGCTGTCGATCCGCGAGCGTGATTCGGCGCGCGCCAGCGCGGCGCAAGGGGCTGCGGATATTGAACAGGCGAAAGCGGCGCTGGAGATGTCGCGCCAGGACCGTGAATCGACCATCGTCAATCGCGATTCGCTGGAAGCCGACGTGGCCAGCGCCAAAGCCGCCCTCGAGCTGGCGCAGATCGACCAGCAGAATACGCAGATCATCGCCCCCACCGGCGGCCAGCTGGGGCAGATCTCGGTACGTCTTGGCGCCTACGTCAGCGCCGGAACCCATCTGACCTCGCTGGTCCCGCCCCAGCACTGGGTGATCGCCAACCTGAAAGAGACCCAGCTTGCCGAGGTGCGTATCGGCCAGCCGGTCACCTTCACCGTCGACGCGCTTAACGGTGAGCGTTTCCATGGCAAGGTGCAGAGCATCTCCCCGGCGACCGGGGTGGAATTCAGCGCCATCTCACCGGACAACGCCACCGGCAACTTCGTCAAGATCGCCCAGCGGATCCCGGTGCGCATTACGGTCAACGACGGGCAGAAGTACAGCGAACACCTGCGTCCCGGTATGTCGGTGCAGGTGACCATTGATACCCGCGCGGAGAAACAGCCATGATCCGCCCGGTCACCCTTGCCGTCATCCTCGCGCTGGTCGGCTGTCAATCCGCCGACGTGCAGCGCGCGCAGCCGACCCTGACCATCCCTGCCGCCTGGCGGGCCGACGTTGGCCCGGCCAGCCCGGTGGAAGGCGTCTGGTGGCGCAATTTTCATGACAGCACGCTCAATCAGTATGTCGACCGGGCGCTGCGCTATAACAGCGATGTGCTGATCGCCCGGGAGCGGGTGAATGAGTATCAGGCGCGGGCCTATGCCGCCGACAGCAGCCTTTTCCCCTCGCTGGACGCCAGCCTGACCGGCACCCGCGCCCGCGCGCAGTCCGCCGCCACCGGCCTGCCGATCCACAGCACGCTGTACAAAGGCGGCCTGACCGCCAGCTATGACGTCGATATCTGGGGAGCGAATCGCAGCGCGGCCAGCGCCGCCGGGGCCAGCCTCGAGGCGCAAAAAGCCGCTGCAGCCGCGGCCAATTTGAGCGTCGCCAGCTCGGTGGCCGTCGGCTACGTGACCCTGTTGTCGCTGGATGAGCAGCTGCGGGTTACCCAACAGACGCTGAAATCACGGGAAGACGCGTGGCGCCTGGCGAAGCGTCAGTTTGAAACCGGGTATACTTCACGCCTTGAGCTGATGCAGGCAGATTCGGAGCTGCGCTCAACGCGGGCGCAGATCCCGCCGCTACAGCACCAGATTGCGCAGCAGGAAAATGCGCTCAGCGTGCTGCTGGGTGATAACCCCGGCGCGGTAAAACGCGGCGAGTTCGCCCAGCTCACTACGCTGCGTCTGCCGTCGCAACTGCCGTCCACCTTACTCAACCGCCGCCCGGATATCGTACAGGCTCAGCGTCAGCTGGTGGCCGCCGATGCCACCCTGGCCTCGTCGCAGGCGCAGTTGCTGCCGTCTATCAACCTCACCGCCACCGGCAGCCTGCAGGATCGTACACTGCCGGACCTGCTGGACAACCCGCTGCGGCTGTGGAGCGTCGGCGGCAGTATTCTGGCGCCGCTGCTTAACCGCCAGGCGTTAAATGCCCAGGTGGATGTCTCCATGGCCCAGCGCAACCAGGCGCTCTATAGCTACGAGAAAACGGTGCGCGGCGCGTTTAAAGAGGTGAATGACAGCCTTGACGCCATTAGCCGCTACGGCGAACAGCTGACCGAACTGCAGGGGCAGGTGGCGGTGGCGGAGGAAACATTGCGCATTGCACAGAATCGCTACCGTAACGGCTACTCTTCGTATCTGGATGTGCTCGATGCCCAGCGAACGCTGTTCTCCACCCAGCTTAGCGTAGTGCAGGTGAAGAACAACCTGCTGCTGGCGCAGATCGATCTTTACCGGGCGCTGGGAGGCGGCTGGATGAACGCGTGAATCCCCTGTGCGCGCCGGTCCACAACCGTGGAGAGCGCAGAAACCCATATTCAGGCCGGTGTAGCGCAGCGCTACCCGGCAACAACCACCAGGGAGTCAATCTATGCAACAACAGTGGTCTGCCGTCGATAATTTCATGATTTCTTCGCTTATTCCTGAAGATGACATACTGAGTCAGGTACTGGAAAATAACAAACGCGCCGGGCTACCTGAACATGATGTTGCGGCCAATCAGGGGCAATTTCTGGCGCTGCTGGTGCGTATAACACAGGCGCGGCGGATCCTGGAAATTGGCACGCTCGGCGCCTATAGCGCTATCTGGATGGCGCGCGCGCTGCCCGCCGACGGAAAGCTGATTACCCTCGAGGCCGATCCTGGCCATGCCGGGGTGGCGCGCCAGAATATCCGCCTTGCGGGGCTAAACGAGCGCATTGAACTCATTGAAGGACCGGCGCTGAACACGCTGGAAAATTTCGCGAATGTGCAGCCGTTCGACCTGATCTTTATTGATGCCGATAAACCTAATAATCCTCGCTATCTGGAGTGGGCGCTGCACTATTCGCACCCCGGGACGCTGATCGTGGGCGATAACGTGGTGCGCGATGGCGAAGTGATTAACGGACAAAGCGATGATGCGCGCGTGCAGGGCGTGCGTCGGTTTATCGAAATGATCGGGGATAACCCGCGGCTCACTGCCACCGCGCTGCAGACGGTGGGCATCAAGGGATGGGATGGGTTTACGCTGGCGCTGGTGAATGGGTAAGATCCGGGCGGCATGATGCCCTCATCCCGGCCCTCTCCCCCAGGGAGAGGGAGAAAACCCGCGCCGGGACGCGTCACCAGCGGCATTCGTCCGCTGACGATCATTGGGGATAATACGTATACTGATAGTGCAGAGACGCTTCGCTTTTTCCGCCGTATCCTTCATGCTCGCCATATTCCCCGGTACAGTTCCCCTCGGGGTCCCAGCCTAAACAGCGCGACTGGTGTTTTGTACTATACGTGGTGGTTCTTTCCTCGGATAACCACCGCCATTTTTCATCCCAACGCAGCGTCGTGGTCGCATCCGAGTCGGCAATGCGGCTTAAATGCCCTTCCGCGTAGCGATAATTGACAGCAAGCATGGCCATCATGCCGCCATTGACCGTTTTACGCACCAGCCGATGGCGGTCGTCATAGTGATAGGTGGTTGTGCTCATGGCTTTGGGCGGTTGCTGCGACACGAGTAGATTCTCTGAACGTACAATGCGCCCGAGATTATCGGTGTAGAACTGCTCACGCATGACCATTTTTCTGATATTTCCCGTCGCGCTCCGGGTCTGTCGGATATATTCCCGCATCCATCCTTTATCATTTCGCCAGTGAACATTATCTCTGACTATCGTGGAGTCATTCGCGGTATTAAAAGTTTTTGCTCGCTCGTAACTTTCCAGCCGGCGGCACCGGGCAAAACGCAGCGTGCCTGCGTCGTTATTTTGGCTACCGTCAATTTTTACGCTCTGCACCTCACCATTGAGCGGCGGAAGATAGGTCAAAATAAAAAAATTGGCATCGTTGATCGCCCGCTGTGTTTCATCACAGGAAAAAGCGTCAACGAAAGGCTTACACGCCGTAATAACAAGAATGGCCGACACCAGCATAAATAGTCTGTACATAGCCATCATCGTAAAAATAGACTCCGTGTCCTGTTTATCCGGCAAAGCGAGGCTAAACATACGCCAATAAAGCAGGTTCCCCAAGCCACCGGGTTGATTTTCAGAATCCGTTAATTTTACGTCCGGGAGAACCAGTATGGGCCACATCCGGGGCGGGAAGATTATCGGGTGCGGCGTACTGATGAGTATCAGCCTCAGGATATGCCCCCGCCCGGCAAGCACAGCGCCACCGGGCTGGGGAATGAGGGGATTACGGCGTGATCTGTTCCATCGCCTGCAGGACGCGTTTGTCCGAGATGGGATACGGGGTGCCCAATTGCTGGGCGAAGAAGCTCACCCGCAATTCCTCGATCATCCAGCGGATCTCCCGGACATCGTCGTCCTCACGGCGGTTCAGCGGCAGCTTATTCAGCCACTGCTGCCACGCCTGCTGCACGCTCTCAATTTTCAGCATCTGCGCGCGATCGCGGTGCGGATCGATAGCCATCTTCTCGAGACGCTTTTCAATCGCCTGCAGATAACGCAGCGTATCGCCAAGACGGCGGAAACCGTTGCCGGTGACAAAACCGCGATACACCAGACCCGCCATCTGCGCTTTGATATCCGACAGCCCCAGCGCCATGGTCATATCCACGCGGCCTTTCAGCCGTTTGTTGATATTGAACACCGCGGTGAGGATCTGCTCGACCTGTTTAGCGATCTCCACCACCGTGTCGTTGAGCTCGGCGCGAACCTTCTCGTGCAATTGACTGAAGCCCTCTTCCGTCCACACCGGACCGCCCGCCTCGTCGATAAGCTTATCAACGCCGCAGGAGATGCAATCGTCAATCAGATCCAGCACTTTGCCGTACGGATTAAAATAGAGCCCAAGCTTGGCTTTGTTCGGCAGTTTTTCGTGCAGATACTTAATCGGCGACGGGATGTTGAGCAGCAGCAGGCGACGCAGACCGCGCCACATGGCCTGCTGCTGTTCCTGTGGATTATCAAACAGCTTGATAGCCACGCTGTCGCGCTCGTCCACCAGCGCCGGCCAGGCTTTCACCTTATAGTTGCCGCGTTTCTGTTCGTAACTTTCCGCCAGCGTACCAAAGCTCCAGATATGCAGCCCGCTCTGCTCGATGCCGTCATCGGCCACCGCCGACAGCGTCTCCTGAACTTTGCCCTTCAGCGCGTCTTTCAACGCCTGCAGCGAGCGCCCTTCCTGAAGCTTCTTGTTTTTGTCATCCACCACCCGGAAGGTGATTTTCAGGTGATCGGGCACCTGATCCCACTGCCAGGCCTCGCGGTCGATGGTCACGCCGGTCATCTTACGCAGCTCACGCTCCAGCGAATCAAGCAGCGGCAGCTCAAGCGGCGTCGCCCTGCCGAGAAACGCTTCCGCATAGTTAGGGGCCGGGACGAAATTGCGCCGCACCGGCTTCGGCAGCGATTTTATCAGCGCGATAATCAGCTCGCGACGCAGGCCGGGGATCTGCCACTCAAATCCGGCCTCCTCCACCTGGTTCAGCAGAGGCAGCGGAATATGCACCGTCACGCCATCGGCATCGGCGCCCGGTTCAAACTGGTAGCTAAGCCGCAGCTTGAGGTTGCCCTGATGCCAGAAGTTCGGGTAGTCCAGCTTGCTGACCTGCTCCGCCCCTTCTTTAATCAGCATGCTCTTTTCAAAATTGAGCAAGTCTGGCGTTTCGCGGCTGGCCTGCTTCCACCAGGCATCAAAATGACGGGCGGAGATGACGTCGTGGCTAATGCGCTGGTCGTAGAACTCGAACAGGGTTTCGTCATCCACCAGGATGTCGCGGCGGCGCGATTTATGCTCCAGCTCTTCGATTTCCGCCCGCAGCTTCAGGTTTTCCCGGAAGAAGGCATGCCGCGTCTGCCAGTCGCCCTCCACCAGCGCGTGGCGGATAAACAGTTCGCGGCACAGCGCCGGGTCGATCTGGCTGTAGTTGACCTTGCGTGCGCCAACGATCGGCAGGCCGTAGACGGTGACCTTCTCCGTCGCCATCACCGCGCCCTGCGCCCGCTCCCAGTGCGGTTCGCTGTATGAGCGCTTGATCAGGTGCTGCGCGACCGGCTCGACCCACTCCGGCTCAATGCGGGCGGCGATGCGCCCCCACAGCCGGCTGGTTTCCACCAGTTCCGCCACCATCGTCCACTTCGGCGGCTTTTTAAACAGACCGGACCCCGGGAAGATGGAAAAGCGGGCGTTACGCGCACCGGTAAACTCCTGCTTATCGGCATCCTTCATGCCGATGTGCGACAGCAGACCGGTCAGCAGCGCAGTATGGATCTCGCGATATTCCGCCGGCTCGCTGTTGATCGGCAGGCCGAGCTCTTTCACCACCTGGCGCAACTGGGTGTAGATGTCCTGCCACTCGCGCACGCGCAGATAGTTAAGAAAATCGACCCGGCACTGGCGGCGGAACTGATTCGACGACAGCGCCTTCTGCTGCTCGCCAAGGTAGTTCCACAGATTGACGAAGGCGAGGAAATCGGACTCTTTATCGTGGAAGCGGCGGTGCTTCTCATCGGAGGCCTGCTGTTTGTCCATCGGCCGCTCGCGCGGGTCCTGAATCGACAGCGCGGAGGTGATGATCATCGCTTCCCGCACGCAGCCGTGCTTCTGCGCCTCCAGCACCATGCGCGCCAGACGGGGATCCACCGGCAGTTGGCTGAGCTGGCGGCCCATCGGCGTCAGCTTATAGGCGGTGGCCTGCTCATCGGTGGTGATGGCGCCCAGCTCTTCCAGCAGGCGCACGCCGTCCTGGATATTGCGCTTATCAGGCGCTTCGACAAACGGGAAGGCGGCGATATCGCCTAAGCCCAGGGCGGTCATCTGCAGGATGACCGACGCCAGGTTGGTACGCAGAATTTCCGGGTCAGTAAACTCCGGGCGCGACAGGAAATCGTCTTCCGAATAAAGACGAATACAGATCCCTTCCGAAACGCGGCCGCAGCGGCCCTTACGCTGGTTGGCGGACGCCTGGGAAACCGGCTCGATCGGCAGGCGCTGCACCTTGGTGCGGTAGCTGTAACGGCTGATACGCGCAGTACCGGGATCGATAACGTATTTAATGCCCGGCACGGTCAGCGAAGTTTCCGCCACGTTGGTCGCCAGCACGATGCGTCGTCCGCTGTGCGGCTGGAAGACGCGGTTCTGCTCGCTGTTGGACAGGCGGGCATACAGCGGCAGCACTTCAGTATGGCGCAGATCCAGCTTATTCAGCGCATCAGCGGTATCGCGAATTTCCCGCTCACCGCTCATAAAGATCAGAATATCGCCGGGCCCTTCGCGCCCCAGTTCGTCAACCGCATCAAAAATCGCCTGTAATTGATCGCGCTCGGTGTCGTCCGCCTCTTCCACTATCGGCCGGTAGCGGACTTCCACCGGGTAAGTCCGCCCGGAGACTTCGATAATGGGCGCATGATTGAAATGCTTTGAGAAACGTTCCGGGTCGATGGTCGCCGAGGTAATGATGATTTTCAGGTCCGGGCGGCGCGGCAGGAGCTCTTTCAGATAGCCGAGCAGAAAATCAATGTTCAGACTGCGCTCGTGCGCTTCATCGATAATGATGGTGTCGTACTGCATCAGCAGGCGATCCTGCTGGATCTCCGCCAGCAGAATACCGTCGGTCATCAGCTTGACCATGGTGTTGTCGCTGACGTGATCGCTAAAGCGAACTTTATAGCCGATGCAACTGCCCGGCTCCGTTTGCAGCTCCTCGGCGATACGGTTGGCGACGGTTCGCGCGGCCAGACGACGCGGCTGGGTATGGCCGATCAGCCCTTTCAGCCCGCGGCCCAGCTCCATGCAGATTTTTGGCAACTGGGTGGTTTTACCCGAACCGGTCTCTCCGGCGACGATCACCACCTGGTGATCGCGCACCGCCTCGAGAATCTCTTGTTTTTTCTGGCTAACCGGCAGGTTTTCAGGATAGGTGATGGCCGGACGCGCCGCTTCGCGCAGCAGGACTTTACCGGCTGCCTGGCTTATCTCCTGCGCCATCTCCTGGAGGATGGCCTGTTGCGATTCAGGATTTTTAACCTTCTTCACACCGTGCAGACGGCGGGCGAAGCGCGTTTTGTCGCGCAGCATCAGGCCGTCGAGCTGTTGATAAAGCTGGGGGAAGGTGATTTTTTGTTGTTCTGTCATAGCATTATCGGGCAGAGCTCTGCCGGGAAAATCTCTTTTGAAGTATTGCCTTAGAGTACCACATCTGTGTCATCCGTGCCTTGTTCAAAAAATCTGAACATAGGATTCGATATATTGCGCTATCTCTGTGGCGCGATTGTGAATACAGTGTCAACAAGCACCAGGGCATTGACCCGTCAATCACATTAAAAAAGGAAACACCCATGAGCAAAGTATTAGTTCTGAAATCCAGTATTCTGGCAGGGTACTCACAATCTGGTCAGCTTTCCGACTATTTTGTTGAACAATGGCAGGAAAAACACCCGGGCGACGAGATCACCGTGCGTGACCTGGCCGCTAATCCGATCCCGGTTCTGGATGGTGAACTGGTTGGCGCCCTGCGTCCGAGCGACGCGCCGCTGACTCCGCGTCAGCAGGAAGCGCTGGCCCTTTCCGACGAGCTGATCGCCGAACTGAAAGGCAATGATGTGATTGTTATCGCTGCGCCGATGTACAACTTCAACATCCCGACGCAGCTGAAAAACTATTTTGACCTGGTGGCTCGCGCCGGCGTCACCTTCCGCTACACCGAGAAAGGGCCGGAAGGTCTGGTGAACGGTAAACGTGCGGTCGTCGTGACCAGCCGCGGCGGTATCCATAAAGATACCCCGACCGACCTGGTCACCCCGTACCTGTCCACCTTCCTCGGCTTCATCGGCATCACCGACGTGAACTTCGTGTTCGCCGAAGGTATCGCTTACGGCCCGGAAGTGGCGGCCAAAGCGCAGTCCGATGCCAAAGCGGCCATCGACAGCGTGGTTGCAGCCTAAGATTTCCACTCCCGCCGCCCGGCGGGAGTGTTTTTTCCCCTCGCCCATCCCCCTTTTACGAGCCGCCTCGTAAATTCACACATCATTCCAACGCCTTAAGCCACCAGCCTGTACCATGGCTGTCGCCGCGCGAATCTGGCTCACTCCCGGTCGCTGACGGCAACCGTTGTCATGGTCAAAAACAGGAGTGCGTACTATGTACACTCGATGGTGTACATGGTACCTTAGCAAGGAGCGTTTTCGTGTGTCATGCCATTGAATTTATCGAAACGTCGCTATTTACCCGCCAGATAAAACAGCTGGCCAGCGATGAAGATCTGAGGGCACTGCAGAGGCAACTCATAGGCAATCCGGATTTCGGCGATCTTATCCAGGATACCGGCGGGTTACGGAAAATAAGAATGGCGACAGGCTCACAGGGAAAAAGCGGCGGCGTGCGGGTGATTTATTTTCTGGCAACCCGCGAGATCATCTATTTCGTCTTAGCCTACCCCAAGCACACCAAAGAGAGCCTGGGCGCAGCGGAAAAAAACGAACTCAGGAAACTGACCCGGCGACTAAAAAATGAGGTTTGAAATGGGTTACTTCGACGAGCTTAAAGCGTCCCTGGAAGAGGCTGTTGAGATCAAAGACGGCAACAAGGCCCCAGCCCGAGCGACGCGCTATGAAGTTGCTGATGTGAAAGCCATCCGCACGCAGCTTAATGTTTCGCAGGCGGAAATGGCAAAAGCGCTGGGTACCAGCGTGGATACTATCAAAAGCTGGGAGTCCAGGCGGCGCAACCCGACAGGCCTGGCAGCAAAAGTACTGGCGGTTATCCAGGCCAACCCGGCGTTCTTTCGTGAACTGGCTGAGCACTAATCCACTGAGCCCCTCCGGGTTGCCCTGGAAAGTTAGCGCTGCGTTTTTGGCCGCAGGTTTTCATCAAACTCCAGTCGCTTACGACCTGCTTCCACTTCCCGTAATGGCTCCACCTGATGCAGCGTCTGCTTACAGCGCTCCACCAGCACCTGGTATTCACGGGTACCCTGTTTTTTCCACGCCAGCTCCTGTTCGCTCAGGGTGCGAATCGCTTTTGCCGGGCTGCCGATAATCAGATGGTTGGCGGGCATCTCGGCGTTGGCTTTGACAAAGGCCGAAGCGCCGACAATGCTGTTTTCGCCAATGACCGCCCCGTCGATAATCACCGCGCTCATGCCCACCAGCGCGTTGCGGCCAATCACGCAGCCGTGCAGAATAGCGCCGTGACCGATGTGGCCATCCTCTTCCACCACCGTATCCTGGCCGGGGAATCCATGCATGACGCAGTTGTCCTGAATATTGGCTCCGTCTTTGACCACGATGCGGCCAAAATCGCCTCGCAGACTGGCGTTGGGCCCAACATAGACCCCTTTACCGAGGATCACATCGCCAATCAGCACGGCGGTTGGGTGGACGTAGCTCTCCTCCGGCACCACTGGCGTCAGTCCATCAATCTGATAAATCGGCATGCAACCTCCTTATGCGCCCGGCAAACCGCCAAAGCGCTGATAATAGAGCGGGCCCGGCGCCGGAAGCTCGCCCACCGAGCTTTCCCCTTTCTCGCTGACGAACGCCAGCGCGCCGGGATTCACGCGTTGATAAATATTGATACACAGCTGGCGGGCGGTTTGCCCCGCCCAGTGCGCCGGCAGCAGCTCCTCCGGCAGCAGCGGATCTTTGAGCACCACCCGGCGATAAAAATGGATCAGCAGCAGCTGGATCTGGAAACAGCGCTCAGGCGTCAGCTCGGCCGGGTCGCAGTCGCGCAGCAGCGGCAGTAACGGTCGGAATAGCGAGATGAAAGATTCATACATCTCGTTTTGTTCAGTGAGATGCCAGCACTCCTCCACGCGGCTGCGCAGCGCCGCACGGGAGAGCGCCAGCGGCGAATGGGCTTCAAAACAGATGACGTTTTCGGCGACGCCCGCTTCGTGGAGCAGCGACTGGACATCGGCCAGTTTTTGCGACGGCGAGGCCAGCAGGCTGGGCGCCAGCGCGCCAAAGCCCTGCCACAGCAGCTGCTTTTTGACGTCGGCGAGCACATTTTTCTCCAGGCCTTCCGAAAGCAGCAGCAGCCAGGTACCGTCCCATTCCGGGGCACTGGCGCGATAAATTTTATGTTCCGCGCGCCGGGTCAGGCGCAGCCCTTTATCGCTCAGGCGATAGAAGCTGCGCCGGCCGATACGGACGACATCGAGCCACTCTTCTTTATTGAGGCGAAATAGCGCGGTGCGGACAAAGCGCTCGCCGAAGCCTAATCCTTCCAGCAGCGCCGCAACGCTGCCCAGCCACACTTCCCCACCGCGCTGCAATAAAGCGTCGCCATACAGCGAGGCAATTAATGACGTGCCGCTGATCGGCATCGCCGTCACCGCTTGTTGAATAAAGGCGTCGAGTTTACTCATCTGATTCATTCTGTTGTTATTTTTTTCCTTTATGAATCATAGCACAGGAAATTCCCGGCTTACGGCGTAAAGGCCTCAGCCGGGCTACCGGGGAGAGAATTAACCGCTGACCACCGCTTTACGCAGGTCGAATACCCGACAGGCTTTCCCTTCCGAGCGAGGAATGGTGCCGCAGTTGACGATAGTAATATCGGTAGAGATCCCGACCATCGACTTAATGCGGTGACGCAACTGATGGCAAATCTGGCAGCGTTGTTCATGACTTAACGCCAGCCCGCTCTCTTTCAGTTCAACGCGCACCGCCAGCGAATCAAGATGACCGCGGCGATTGACCTCTAACTGATAGTGCGGCGCCAGGTGTTCAAACTTGAGGATCTCCTCTTCCAGCTGCGAGGGGAAGACGTTAACCCCGCGGATAATCAGCATATCGTCGCTGCGCCCGCTGATGCGATCCATGCGGCGCATGGTCCGCGCGGTGCCCGGCAGCAGGCGAGTCAGATCGCGGGTACGATAGCGGATCACCGGCAGTGCTTCTTTGGTCAACGTGGTAAACAGCAGTTCGCCATGCTCGCCATCTTCCAGCGGCGTACCGTCGTCCGGGTTGACGATTTCCGGGAAGAAGTGGTCTTCCCAGATGGTCGGGCCGTCAACGGTTTCCAGACATTCCATCGCTACGCCCGGCCCCATGACTTCCGACAAACCGTAAATATCCAGGGCGGTGATCCCCAGGCGGCGCTCGATCTCCGCGCGCATCGCCAGCGTCCACGGCTCGGCGCCAAACACGCCGACGCGTAACGAGCAGCCGCGGGCGTCACCGCCCATCTGGCGCTCAAGCTCTTCAATCAGATTCAGGCAGTAGGACGGCGTCACCATGATCATATCCGGCTGAAAATCGCGGATCAGCTGCGCCTGTTTTTCGGTCTGTCCGCCGGACATTGGGATCACCGTCGCGCCTAAACGCTCCGCGCCGTAGTGCGCGCCAAGGCCGCCGGTAAACAGGCCGTAGCCGTAGGCGACGTGAATTTTATCTTTCGCCGTGCCGCCGGCGGCGCGCAGCGAACGGGCGACGATATTGGCCCAGTTATCAATATCGTTCTGCGTGTAGCCCACCACCGTCGGTTTGCCGGTGGTGCCGGAAGAGGCGTGAATGCGCACCACCTGCTCCATCGGCACCGCGAAGGTATCGAAGGGATAGTTGTCGCGCAGATCTTGTTTGGTGGTACAGGGGAATTTTTGCAGATCGTTTAATTCCCGAAAGTCGTCAGGGTGCACGCCGGCGGCGTCGAATTTGCGGCGATACATCGGCACATTGTCATACGCATGCTTCAGCGTCCATTTCAGGCGCTGGGTTTGCAGGGCCTGCAGTTCGTCACGCGATGCGGTTTCAATCGGATCTAATTTTGTAGTAGTTATCATTGTAGGGTACTCGCAGGTAAATTAGCTCACACTCGCTCGAGGATCATGGCAATGCCCTGACCCACGCCAATACACATCGTACACAGCGCATAGCGCCCACCCCGGCGTTGCAGCTCAAGGCTGGCGCTCAGCGCTAACCGCGCGCCGCTCATGCCCAGCGGATGGCCTAACGCGATGGCGCCGCCGTTGGGATTCACATGCGCCGCATCATCCGGCACGCCGAGTTGTCTGAGCACCCCCAGCGCCTGGGCGGCGAAGGCCTCATTCAGCTCAATCAGATCCATATCGTTAATATTGAGTCCGGCGCGCTCCAGCACTTTACGCACCGCCGGTACCGGCCCCAGCCCCATCAGGCGCGGTTCAACACCCGCCGTCGCCATCGCCACGATACGCGCCCGCGGCGTGAGCCCCTGGATAGCGGCCTGCTGTTCGCTGGCGATGATCAGCGCCGCGGCGCCATCGTTGACGCCGGAAGCATTGCCCGCGGTAATGACGCCGCCCTGGCGGAACGGCGCTTTCAGTTTCGCCAGCTGCTCAAGCGTGGTTTCCGGGCGGGGATGCTCATCATCGCGTACCGCGCTGACCGCCCCTTTCTTGCCGATGATCTGCACCGGCACGATCTCCTGCGCCAGAATACCGTCACGCTGGGCCTGCGCCGTACGCTGCTGGCTGCGCCAGGCGAAAGCGTCCTGATCGATCCGGCTGATATTTAACAATTCAGCTACATTCTCGGCCGTTTCCGGCATGCTGTCAGTTCCGAAGTGTTGCGCCATGAGCGGGTTCACAAAACGCCAGCCAATCGTGGTATCGAAGAGTTCCGCCTGACGCTGATAAGGCGCGCTGGCTTTTCCCATCACGAACGGCGCGCGAGACATCGATTCCACGCCGCCGGCAATCAACAGATCGGCATCGCCGGCTTTGATCGCCCTGGCGGCAAAACCGATTGCATCCAGACCCGATCCGCACAAGCGGTTAATCGTGGTGCCCGGCACGGTATGCGGGTAACCGGCCAATAGCGTCGCCATGTGCGCCACGTTGCGGTTATCTTCACCGGCCTGATTCGCACAGCCGAAAATCACATCATCAATTGCTGCCGGGTCGAGCCCGGGGTTACGGCTCAGCAACTCACGTAGCGGGATCGCCGCCAGATCGTCGGCGCGGACGCCGGCCAGCGCTCCGCCGTAGCGGCCAATCGGCGTGCGGATCCCGTCACAAATAAAGGCGTCGCGCATTACACTTCTCCCGTGATTGTGCCGCCGATACGGTGCGATTTGCCGCGGAACAGGGCCACAATCTTTTGCTGTTGATTAACAATTTCGATGTCGTAGACGCCGGTCAGCTTGCCCTGCTGTTTGACTCTTGCGGTGGCGACCAGCCTGTCGCCGGCAAACGCCGGACGAAGAAAATCAATATTTGCCGCCGAAGCCACCGCCGCCAGCCCCTGGCTGTTACAGGCGTAAGCGAAAGCGGTATCGGCGAGCGTAAATAGCTGACCGCCGTGACAGGTTTGATGGCCGTTAAGCATGTCCGCCGAGACGGTCATGCTCATCTGCGCAAAACCATCGTCCATTTCGATAAGTTCGATCCCCATCTTTCTGGCGCAGGTATCTTTTTCGTACATCACGCGCGCGTTGCGCCACGCATCATTGCTCATGGTGCTTCTCCATCAGCGCCTTCTGGCGCAACAGGGAACAGGGACGATAGCGCTCCTCGCCATAATGGTGTTGCAGGTTCTCCAGCAGTTGCAGCACCCGTCGCCAGCCAAGGCGTTCTCCCCATGCCAGCGGGCCGTGCGGATAATTGACGCCAAGGCGCATCGCGGTATCGATATCCTGCGGGCTGGCGACGCCTTTTTGCAGCGCATCCAGCGCTTCGTTAATCAGCATCGCCACCGTGCGCCACACCAGCAGGCCGGGATAATCGGCAATATGCAGGACTTTCTTGCCCTGCTGTTGGAAGTAATGCACGGCCTTATCAGTGGCCGCAGGCGCGTTGGTCGCCGCTGCGGCCAGCACCACCGTATCGCTGGCGCACAGGTCATACACCACCACCGGGCGGTGATGCTTAACGCTTAGCGCCAGCGCGGTCTCACCTTCGGTCTCCAGCAACAGCAGTTCGTCCAGCTCAGTGACACTGTCACTTATCGTCATCACGGATTGAGCGCCATTGGCAACCGGCGGCAACGCCGCGTCCGGCAGTGTCTCAGCGGGCCAGCGATAGACGCCGTAACCGCTCTTTTTACCCAGCCGCCCAGCCAGCGCCAGCTCTTGCTGGAGGAGCGATGGCAGGTAGCGGCGGTCCTGCCAGAAGGCGTTAAACACCGAACAGGTCACGGCGAAATTGACGTCCTGGCCAATCAGATCAGTCAGCGCCAGGGGTCCCATCGGAAAACCGCCGCCGTCACGCAAAGCGGCATCGATAACCTCCGGGGCGGCAACCTGCTCTTCCAGCGCGCGCCAGGCCTCGGCGTAGAACGGACGCGCTACGCGGTTAACGATAAAACCGGGCGTTGAGCGGCAGCGTACCGGCTGTTTCCCCCAGCCGCTTACGCACTGGCACAGCTGCTCTACTACCTCAGCAGACGTCTCCAGGCCGCTGACCACCTCGACCAGCTTCATCACCGGCGCCGGATTAAAAAAGTGCAGCCCGGCCACCCGCTCCGGGTTTTTGACCCCGGCGGCGATGGCGGTAATCGAAATAGACGAAGTGTTACTGGTCAACAACGTTGACGGCGCGCAGATCTCCGCCAGCTGCGCGAACAGCGCCGTTTTGACCTCCAGCCGTTCAGAGGCCGCTTCAATCACTAAATCCGCGTCGGCAAGCGCGGCTAAATCGTGAGCCGGATGCAGGCGCGCCAGCAGCGCGTCGGCCTGCTCTGACGCCAGTTTGCCGCGCTCGACCCGTGATGCCAGACGCCTGGCAATGCCGTCGATCGCCCGGGCAATGGCCTGATGATCGATGTCGTAAATCAGCACCGGATGTCCGGCGGCAGCGGCTACTTCGGCAATACCGGCCCCCATGGTGCCGCTGCCGATCACCGCCACGTTGGCTAAGGATGTCGTCATCATCTATTTCCCGCTGAACTGTGGTGGCCGTTTGGCCAGAAACGCGCTGACCCCTTCGCGGTAATCATCGCTGCGTCCGGCCAGGCGCTGATAATCGCGCTCCAGATCCAGCTGCGCATCGAGACTGTTGGTTTCAGAAGCCAGCAGCGCCTTTTTAATCAGCCCAAGACCAAACGTCGGCTGCGCCGCCAGATGGCGCGCCAGCTGCAGACTGGTATCCGCCAGTTCTGAATCGTCCACCAGCTGCCAGATCATTCCCCACTGCGCGGCCTGTTCCGCGCTGAGGCTATCGCCCAGCAGCGCCAGCCCCATCGCGCGCGCGCGGCCGGCCACCCGCGGCAGGAACCAGCTACCGCCGCAGTCCGGCACCAGGCCGAGCTTGCTGAACGCCATCACAAATTTGGCCGAACGCGCGGCCAGCACGATATCGCAGCCCAGCGCCAGGGTAGCGCCCGCTCCGGCGGCAACGCCGTTGACCGCGCAGATAACCGGCTTCGGCAGCGCCGCCAGACGGCGCACTAACGGGTTGTAAAAGCGTTCTACCGACATGCCGAGATCCGGCGGTGGGCCGCTGGGGTCGACATTGCGATCGTTCAAATCCTGGCCGGCGCAAAAGCCGCGGCCGGCGCCGGTGATCAGCAGGCAGCGCACGCCATCATCGCGCTCGGCCTGCTTCAGACATTCCGCCAGCTGGTGATGCATCAGATCGTTAAAACTGTTGAGGCGGTCCGGGCGATTGAGGGTAATGGTCATGACGCCCTGTTCCACTGCGCTGAGAATGAAAGCTTCCACGATTAGCGTCCTTTAAAGTCCGGTGTACGTTTTTGTAAGAAGGCGTCGATGCCTTCGCGGCGGTCCTCGGTGGCGCTCAGCAGGCTAAACAGCTGACGCTCCTGTTGCAGACCGGCCTGCAGGCTGACTTCCTGCGACAGGCGCAGCGACTGTTTTGCCGCCCGGAGCGCCAGCGGCGAATGGCGGGCGATGGTGGCGGCCAGCTTCAGGGCATACTCATCGGTTAACGCCGCCGGATGGATATCGCTGACCAGCCCGGCCTGCTGCGCCTGGTGGGCGTCAATACTCTCGCCGCTCAGCACCATCCGGCTGGCCAGCGCCTTGCCAACGCTGCGGATCAGCCGCTGGGTGCCGCCCGCGCCCGGCATCATGCCGAGGGTAATTTCCGGCAGGCCAAAACGGGCGTTGTCGCCGGCGACAATCAGGTCACACAGCAGGGCCAGCTCGCAGCCGGCGCCAAGCGCGTAGCCGTTGACCGAAGCGATGAGCGGTTTAGTGAAAGCATCAATTCGTGTCCACAACCGTGGGCGAATATCATCCAGGGTGGCAGGCAGATCTTTTTCCGCCATTTCATTGAGGTCAGCCCCGGCGGCGAAAAAACGCGGGTTGCCGCTGATAACGCAGACGCCGACGCTGTCATCAACTGCCGCGGCCTCCAGCGCCTCGGCAATCTGGGTTAATAAGGCATTGTTCAGCGCGTTGCGGGCCTGCGGGCGGTTCAGGGTCAGCTGAAGCACCCGGCCATGACGGTGGATCAGCAGGTCACTCATGCCATCCCCCGCGCGTCAAAGTCGACCACCACATCGCCGCTGGTCGGCAACGACTGGCAGCTCAGGACATATCCCGCCGCCAGCTCATCTGCTTCCAGGCTGTAATTGGCGGCCATCGCCACTTCACCGCGTAGCACTTTGCATTTACAGGTGGCGCATACCCCGCCCTTACAGGCGAACGGCAGATCGGCGCCCTGACGCAATGCGGCATCCAGGATGCTGTCGTCTTCGGCGCTGAGGGCGATCAGCCGATCGCGCCCGTCCTGGCGGATGGTCACCGTGCGCCCTTCCGCCTGCACGCCGGCGGCGCGCTTCACATTGCCGCCTGGTGTATTAAAGCGTTCGAGATGAATCGATTTCTCCGCTACGCCAAGTTCACGTAACGCCGCTTCCGCCTCATCCATCATCGCCACCGGACCGCAGATAAAAGCCTCGTCGAAACGGCTAAAATCCAGCAGATGGTCAGCGAGCTGGCGCAGTTTGTCGCCGTCAATGCGCCCCTGTAGCAGATCGCTGTCCATCGACTCCTGGCTAAACAGATGTATCACCTGCAGGCGCTGCGGATAGCGGTCTTTTAAATCGGCCAGCGCCTGGCGGAACATCATGCTATGGCTGCTGCGGTTGCCGTAGATCAGCGTGAAGCGGCTTTGCGGCTCGGTCGCCAGCGTCGCGCTCATGATCGCCATCATCGGCGTGATCCCGGAACCGGCGGCAATCGCCAGATATTCACCCTGCCGTTCAGCCTGCGGTTGATAACCGAAATGCCCCTGCGGCACCATCACTTCCAGCTCCATACCCTGCTGGATATCGTGCTGGGCGTAGCGCGAAAAGCGCCCGCCGTCGATAGCTTTGACCGCGACGCTAATTTCGCCTGGCGTGCGGCTGCGACAAATGGAGTAACAGCGGCGCAGTTCTTCGCCGCCCAGACGGGCTTTTAGCGTCAGATGCTGGCCCGGGCGAAAGCAGTACTCCGCCTGCAGGGCTTGCGGGATCGCAAAAGTGATGGTCACCGCATCGCGGGTTTCCGGCTCGACTCTCGCCACCTTAAGCGAATGGAACGTCGTCATGGCAACCTCAAATACATTTAAAGTAATCAAAAGGTTCGCGGCAGCTGTCGCAGCGATAGAGCGCTTTGCAGGCCGTGGAACCGAATTCGCTAATCAGCGAGGTATGGGTGCTGCCGCAGCGCGGACAGCTCACCTCAGCGGGCATGTCCGCATGGCAGGCGTGCCCCTGGGGCGGGCTGATGCCGTACTGGCGCAGGCGCTCGCGGGCCTCCTGACTCATCCAGTCGGTGGTCCACGGCGGATCCAGCTGCAGGACGATATGCACCGGCAGAAAGCCATGCTCACTCATGACCGTACGGATCTCGCCCAGCAGATGCTCCGTCGCCGGACAGCCCGAATAGGTCGGGGTAAAGCCAATCACCCACCCGTCGCCGTGACGCGCGACGCTGCGTACCATACCGAGGTCGGTGATGGTGAGTACCGGCACTTCCGGATCCGGGATCGCGCTTAATAATCCCCAGATGGTGCGAACCTCTGCAGGAGCGATGTCGGCAAGACGTTGCATAGTCACCTCACTTACCACTGCAGTCCGGGATGCGAACGCTGCAGATATTGCATCTCCGCCAGCAGCGGGCCGAGATGTTCACTGTGCAGCCCCTGTTTGCCGCCGCTGCGGAAGGCCGCTTCCTGCGGGATTTGTAAGCCGGAGTCGAGCAGCGCCGTGTGTACCGCGCTTTGCCATTCGGCCTGAAGCTCGCGCGGATCAACCGCAATGCCCTGCTCAACCAGGCTGAGATCCACTTCATCGGCAAGGAACAGTTCGCCGGTGAAGCGCCACAGATTGTCGACCGCCTGCTGCATTTTGCGATTTGATAACTCGGTGCCGTTACCCAGACGCTCCAGCCAGCCGCGGCTGAAGCGCTGGTGGTAACGCACCTCTTTCAGCCCTTTGGCGGCAATGGCCGCCAGCTGCGCGTCGCGGCTGTTCACCAGCTGGCTGTACAGGGCGACGTGCCAGACATCGATAAAGAACTGGCGGGCGATGGTGTCGGCAAAATTGCCGTTTGGCTGCTCCACCAGCAGCAGGTTGCTGTACTGGCGCTCATCGCGACCAAAAGCCAGCGTATCTTCGTCGCCGCAGCCGTTAAGCTCGGCGGCATAGCTTAAAAAATTGCGCGCCTGGCCGAGCAGGTCGAGGCCGATGTTGGCCAGCGCAAGATCGATCTCGAGCTCGGGAGCATGGCCGCACCAGGCGCCTAAACGCTGGGCCAGAACCAGACCATTGTCGCCAAGCCGCAGGGCGTAGGTGGCTACGGGGTTAGGGGTATTCATCGCCGCCTCACATATGTTCCATGCCATCCGGCACGGTATAGAAAGTCGGATGACGGTAGACTTTGCTTTCCGCCGGGTCGAAGAATTCGCCGCGCTCTTCCGGCTGCGAAGCAACGATTTCGCTGGCCTTCACCACCCAAATTGAGCAGCCTTCGCTGCGGCGGGTATAAGCATCGCGGGCATTCTCCAGCGCCATTTGATCATCAGCGGCGTGCAGACTGCCGACGTGACGATGGGATAACCCCTGTTTGCTGCGAACGAACACTTCATATAACGGCCAGTAAACTTTGCTCATGTTGTCTCTCCTCATGCCGCGCTGCGGGCCTGCTGTTTTTGCGCATGGGCCAGCGCGGCCTCGCGCACCCATTCGCCCTCTTCCCAGGCCTTACGCTTGGCGGCCAGCCGCTCGTGATTGCAAATCCCACGGCCGCTAATCACCTCGTTAAATTCCTGCCAGTCGATTTCGCCGAAGCGGTAGTGGCCGCTGGCTTCATCAAACTGCAAATCCGGGTCCGGGACGGTCATACCGAGGATCTCTACCTGCGGCACGGTGTTATCGACGAAGCGCTGACGTAGCTCGTCGTTGGAGTGCAGTTTGATTTTCCACGCCATGCTGCGGGCGCTGTTCGGCGAGTTGTCATCGTTGGGGCCAAACATCATCAGCGCCGGCCACCAGAAGCGGTTAATAGCGTCCTGCAGCATCTGCCGCTGCGCGTCATTGCCCTGCGCCAGCGCCATGCAGGCTTCAAATCCCTGGCGCTGGTGAAAACTCTCTTCTTTGCAGATTTTGACCATCGCCCGGGCATAGGGGCCGTAAGAGGTCCGGCACAGCGCCACCTGGTTGACGATGGCCGCGCCATCGACCAGCCAGCCGATCACGCCGATATCGGCCCAGCTCAGGGTCGGGTAGTTAAAAATGGAGGAATATTTCATCTGCCCGTCGAGCATTTTCTGATACAGGTCTTCCCGGGCGCAGCCCAGCGTTTCCGCGGCGCTATAGAGATACAGCCCGTGTCCGGCCTCATCCTGTACCTTAGCCAACAGAATCGCTTTACGGCGCAGCGTCGGCGCGCGGGTGATCCAGTTGCCTTCCGGCAGCATGCCGACAATTTCCGAGTGCGCGTGCTGACCTATCTGCCGAATCAAGGTCTTACGGTAGGCATCCGGCATCCAGTCCCGCGGTTCGATGGCCGTTTCCTGCGCGATGCGCTGGTCAAAGCGTTGTTCTTCTGTCACGTCATCACCTTTATGATTCCGATATTCACAACAAAAACATTTATGTGAATCATTTTGTTTATTGAAGGTTACATATTGGTTAAATAAAACCACAAATTTTGTTTGTTCTTTTTGTGATGCTAACCGCAAAACCTTTTGTAAACAGCCGATAAATCAGTAGTATAAACGCAACGCCCCATCGACCGCCGATCACAATGTTAATAAATTATTAAATACAGGCTTGATTTTTATGATTCATAAAAGAACTATTTATAGATATCACACGTAACACATTTGGAGATTTGCGATGCAGCAGTTAGCCAGTTACTTATCCGGCGCCTGGCAGACCGGCCGGGGCCGCGCCCGTACTATCCATCACGCCATTACCGGGGCGGCGCTGTGGGAGGTGACCAGTGAAGGCCTGGATATGGCGCAGGCGCGCCGCTTCGCGATTGAGCGCGGCGGTAAAGCTCTGCAAGCCATGACCTTTATTGAACGCAGCGCGATGTTAAAAGCGGTAGCAAAACGGCTACTGGAGAAGAAAGACGAGTTCTACGCCATCTCCGCGCAAACCGGCGCGACCCGCGCCGATAGCTGGGTGGATATTGAAGGCGGCATCGGCACCCTTTTCACCTATGCCGGGCTCGGTAGTCGCGAATTGCCGGACGATATCCTGTGGCCGGAGGACGAGCTGATCCCGCTCTCCAAACAAGGGGGTTTTGCCGCGCGTCACGTGCTGACCTCGAAATCAGGCGTCGCCGTCCATATCAACGCCTTCAACTTCCCCTGTTGGGGAATGCTGGAAAAACTGGCGCCGACCTGGCTTGCCGGCATGCCGGCGATCATTAAACCGGCCACCGCTACCGCCCAGCTTACCCAGGCGATGGTGAAAGCGATTGTCGACAGCGGCCTGGTGCCGGAAGGCGCCATCAGCCTGATTTGCGGCGGCGCGGGCGATCTTCTCGACCATCTCGATAGCCAGGACGTGGTGACCTTTACCGGCTCAGCCGCCACCGGCCAGCAGCTACGGACCCACCCTAACCTGGTGGCCAAATCGATTCCCTTTACCATGGAAGCGGATTCGCTCAACTGCTGCGTATTAGGTGAAGACGTCACGCCAGAGCAACCGGAATTCGCGCTGTTTATTCGGGAAGTGGTCCGCGAGATGACGGCGAAAGCCGGGCAAAAATGTACCGCTATCCGTCGCATCATCGTGCCGCACGCACAAATCGATGCGGTACGTGAAGCGCTGATCGCCCGGTTGCAAAAAATCACCGTCGGCGACCCGGCGCAGGAGGGCATAAAGATGGGGGCGCTGGTCAACACCGAGCAGCGTCAGGACGTGCAGGATAACGTCAATAAACTGATCGCCGCCGGCTGCGAAGCGCTGCTCGGCGGACAGGCAGATCTTAATGCTGACGGCGCGTTCTTCCCGCCGACCCTGCTGTACTGCCCGCAGCCGGATGAAACGCCGGCAGTCCACGCCATTGAAGCTTTTGGCCCGGTAGCGACGCTGATGCCGTATCGTGACCGCCAGCATGCGCTGACGCTGGCGCGCGCCGGCGGCGGCAGTCTGGCCGGGACGCTGGTCACCGCCAGCGGCGAGCTGGCGCGCGAGTTTATCCTTGGCGCCGCGCGCACGCATGGCCGAATTCAGATCCTTAACGAGGAGTCCTCGGCAGAGTCGACCGGCCACGGCTCGCCGCTGCCGCAGCTGGTACACGGCGGCCCCGGCCGCGCTGGCGGCGGAGAAGAGCTTGGCGGGCTGCGCTCGGTGAAACACTATATGCAGCGTACCGCGGTCCAGGGCAGCCCAACGATGCTGGCGACCATCGGCCAGCAGTGGGTGCGTGGCGCGCAGGTTAGCGAAGACCGCATTCACCCGTTCCGTAAATACTTCGAAGAGATCCAGCCTGGCGATAGCTTATTAACCCCGCGCAGAACCCTGACCGAAGCGGATATCGTTAACTTCGCCTGCCTGAGCGGCGACCATTTCTATGCGCATATGGACAAAATCGCCGCCGCCGAGTCGATTTTCGGCGAGCGGGTGGTCCACGGTTATTTCCTGATCTCCGCCGCGGCCGGGCTGTTCGTCGATGCCGGCGTCGGGCCGGTTATCGCCAACTACGGGATGGAAAACCTGCGCTTTATTGAGCCGGTCAAACCGGGAGACACCATTCAGGTTCGCCTGACCTGTAAGCGGAAAACGGTCAAACGTCAGCGCAGCGCCGATGAGAAAGCCACCGGCGTGGTGGAATGGGCGGTGGAGATTTTCAACCAGCACCAGCAGGCGGTGGCGCTGTATTCCATTCTGACCCTGGTGGCGCGCCAGCAAGGGGATTTTCCGGCGTAATAGCGGAAAATAGACCGCTGGCGCTCTGTTGGCCGATCCTTGAGCCATTGATCCTGCAATCGGTTTGCAACGGTTTCGCCCCGGGAAGTCCTTTATGTTATCTGTGGCTTCAGCGCACATTGCGCTCCCGATTAATTGTCTGCGTTATGTCACTCATGGCGCAGGGAGCGCACAGGGGGCGGCCAGCAAAATCGCCACTGCGTGGTGCCTTCGACTTTTCCCTGCAGGCTGCGGGTCGGGCCGAGGCAGCGTCCCTGCAAAACACGGCCCTCAGCCCGCATCCATGCGGGCTGCCCCGGCCTTCCGGGAACGTCTCAGCGATTTTGAGGCCGCCAGCACCGGCAGTTTCAGCGGCCCCAGCGCCAGCGATGATTTGGATCTGTAGGGGCTGTAGGCCCGGTAAGGCGTCAGCCGCCACCCGGCAAAAAATCGGCGCACGTTCTCAATGCCTCTGCGGAGGCATTTTTTACGCCCGTCTGGCAAAACTGACAAACAAGCTGGCAAAAGCAAACAAACGCCCCGGCGCCGCTGGCTGGTAGCTTAAGGGTGACAAAGCCGACATTCGCAGCGGCAAGAGACAACACAACAATAAGATGAGGTCACAATGGCAAACGGCTTGAAATTTTCTCCTCGTAAAACCGCGCTGGCGCTGGCCGTGGCGGTGGTTTGCGCCTGGCAATCACCGGTCTTCGCCCACGGCAGCGAAGCGCACATGGTACCGCTGGATAAAACGCTGCAGGCGTTCGGCGCCGATGTCCAGTGGGATGACTACGCGCAAATGTTTACCCTGATAAAAGACGGCGCTTACGTCAAAGTGAAGCCCGGCGCCAAAACCGCGATCGTCAACGGTAAAACCCTTGACCTGCAGGTGCCGGTGGTGATGAAGGAAGGAAAAGCCTGGGTCTCCGATACCTTTATCAACGATGTGTTCCAGTCCGGTCTCGATCAGACCTTCCAGGTGGAAAAGCGCCCTCACCCGTTAAACTCGCTCTCGGCGGCGGAAATCAGTGAAGCGGTGACCATTGTTAAAGCCGCGCCGGAATTCCAGCCCAATACCCGCTTTACCGAAATTTCCCTGCACGAGCCGGATAAAGCGGCGGTGTGGGCCTTTGCCCTGCAGGGTACGCCGGTCGATTCACCGCGCACCGCCGATGTGGTGATGCTGGATGGCAAACACGTGATTGAAGCCGTCGTCGATCTGCAAAACAAAAAAATCCTCTCCTGGACGCCAGTTAAAGGCGCCCACGGGATGGTACTGCTCGATGATTTTGTCAGCGTGCAGAACATCATCAACGCCAGCAGCGAATTCGCTGAGGTGCTGAAAAAGCACGGTATTACCGATCCAGGCAAAGTGGTCACCACCCCGCTCACCGTTGGCTATTTTGATGGCAAAGATGGCCTGCAACAGGATGCGCGTCTGCTGAAGGTGGTCAGTTATCTCGATACCGGCGACGGCAACTACTGGGCGCACCCGATTGAAAACCTGGTGGCGGTGGTCGACCTTGAAGCGAAGAAGATTATCAAAATTGAGGAAGGCCCGGTGATCCCGGTTCCGATGGAACCCCGTCCGTATGATGGCCGCGACCGCAACGCCCCGGCGGTGAAACCGCTGGATATTACGGAACCAGAGGGCAAAAACTACACCATTACCGGGGATACCATTCACTGGCAGAACTGGGATTTCCACCTGCGCCTTAACTCGCGCGTCGGGCCAATCCTCTCGACGGTGACCTACAACGATAACGGCACAAAACGCCAGGTGATGTATGAAGGTTCCCTCGGTGGGATGATCGTCCCCTACGGCGACCCGGACGTCGGCTGGTATTTCAAAGCCTACCTCGACTCCGGCGATTACGGCATGGGCACCCTGACATCGCCGATTGTGCGAGGTAAAGATGCGCCATCGAATGCGGTGCTGCTGGATGAAACCATCGCCGATTACACCGGCAAACCGACCACGATTCCAGGCGCGGTCGCCATATTCGAACGCTATGCCGGGCCGGAATATAAGCACCTGGAGATGGGCAAGCCCAACGTCAGCACCGAACGCCGGGAACTGGTGGTACGCTGGATCAGTACCGTCGGGAACTATGATTATATCTTTGACTGGGTGTTCCACGACAACGGCACCATCGGTATCGACGCAGGCGCCACCGGGATTGAAGCCGTCAAAGGCGTGATGGCGAAGACCATGCACGACCCCAGCGCCAAAGAGGATACCCGCTACGGGACGCTGATCGACCATAATATTGTCGGCACCACCCACCAGCACATCTATAACTTCCGCCTCGACCTCGACGTGGACGGCGAAAACAACACCCTGGTGGCGATGGATCCTGAAGTGAAGCCCAACACCGCCGGTGGCCCGCGCACCAGTACCATGCAGGTGAATCAGTACACCATTGACAGCGAGCAGAAAGCGGCGCAGAAATTCGACCCGGGCACCATTCGCCTGCTGAGCAATACCAGCAAAGAGAACCGCATGGGCAACCCGGTCTCTTATCAGATTATCCCTTACGCCGGCGGCACGCATCCGGCGGCGACCGGCGCGAAGTTCGCCCCGGACGAGTGGATCTACCATCGCCTGAGCTTTATGGATAAACAGCTGTGGGTGACGCGCTACCACCCGACAGAGCGTTATCCGGAAGGGAAATACCCTAACCGTTCCGCCCACGATACCGGCTTAGGGCAGTATGCGCAGGATGATGAGTCGCTGACAAACCACGACGACGTCGTGTGGATCACCACCGGCACCACCCACGTCGCGCGCGCCGAAGAGTGGCCGATCATGCCGACCGAATGGGCGCACGCCCTGCTGAAGCCGTGGAACTTCTTTGACGAAACCCCAACCCTTGGCGAGAAGAAAAAGTAATCTTAACCGGCGGTGAAATCGAGCAGGATTTTACCGCCTCTTCCCGGCTGGTCGGCGGCGGCAATCGCCTCCCGCCAGTCGTTCAACGCTATGCGCTGGGCCGGCGGCTGGGTGGTCGTTGGCAAGCGCAGCCAAATCTCGTCAAACGCCGCCCGCCACGCCGCCACGCTGAGTGTCGGCAACGCCTCCCGCAGATGAAACTTACGCACCGTCGCGCTACCGCGCGTCTGGGTCAGCGGCCGCCCGGATAACAGCCCATAGGAGATCAGGGTCGACGACGCGGGCAGCACCGACAGCAGCGTATTCGCCAGTTCGCCGCCCACCGCGTCAAACACCAGATCGCTGTGCTGGCTGACCTTCTCCATCAGCGCCCGGTCGGTATCAAGGATCGGATAGATCCCGGCCTGTTCCAGGCGCGCCCGGTGCTGCGGCGAGCGAATAATCCCGCTCACCGAGCGGGCGCCCATCGCCAGCGCCCACTGTCCCAGCAGGCTGGCGCAGGAGGACGATGCCGCGGTCAGCACAAGGTGTTTTCCGGCAACCGGCCAGCGCTTGAGCATCAGCATAGCCGTCAGCGGATTGATATACCCGCGGGCGGCCAGCAGATCGTCAACCGCTGGCGGCACCGGCACCAGCCAGGTCTCATCCAGATCGATAAACCGCTGCCAGGTGCCGCCCCCGCGCAGAGGCAGCACCCGCTGGCCCGCGGACAGCCGGCTGCCGTATGGCGCGGCGACCACCTCGCCAAGGCCTTCATAGCCGGCGACGGCCGGTAGTCGGGTGCGGTGGCGATAGGCGCCGGTCACGGGGATCAGATCCGAGGGATTCACCGGGGCATAGCGCATCCTGACCCGCACCCGTCCGCCCGCCAGCGGCGCCAGCGGCAGGCGTTTCAGGGTCAGCACGGCGGCCGGCGGCCCGTAGCGATCATAAACAATGGCGTCGTTGAACATCGACAGGCTCCAGACAGCGAAAGGCGGGATCATAGCAGATCCCGCCGCCAGTGGCTCACGCCCGCGGCCAAACCTGGGGGAACAGCGGGGAATCCAGCGGGTCGCCGTCCCGCAGGGTCAGCTCGGGGAACGGTGGCGACGTCACGCCGCCGCGATCGGCAAACGCGGCGTCATCCCCCACCCAGCGGGCGGAGAAGACCCGTCGCGCCCGCGCGCCGGGGTTGCCGCGGGCGCCATGGACGGTGCGGAAATGGAAAGCCACCGCATCCCCCGGCTCCAGCGCCCAGCTGACGATATCGTATTCGTCCTCATGGGCGTCGATATCCGGCAGGGTGCTGAACCGGGTGTGCTCGTAAAGCTTAGTGCCATTGAAACGGGTAGGACTGAACTCCTCTTCCCAGCGATGCGACCCGCGAATGCAGCGCAGCGAGGTGGCCTCCGCCACCGGGTCCAGCGGGATCCAGAAGCTGACGTTCTGCCTGCCGGAGACGCAATAGTAAGGCTGGTCATGATGCCAGGGAGTCACCGTGCTGCCTCCGGCCGGTTTGACCAGCGTATGTTCATGGAAAAATTTCGCCGTCTGCGACTGCATCAGCGCCGCCGCGATCTCGGCGGCCGCTGACTGAAAGACAAACTCGCTAAACGCCGGGATCCGCGACCAGTTGCAGTAGTCCTGAAAAAAAGGCGGCGAACCATCTTTGGGGATCACCGTGCGCGCATGACCATACTCGCTGGGGCTGGCCATCAGCGCCGTGACCCCCTCGGCGAGGCGATCGACCCAGGGGGTAAAGACGCCTTTTAATAACACCGCGCCATCCGCCTGCCAGCGGTCGATGGTCGCTTGATCGATGTGGGGAGAGTGTTGATTGTGCATCGCTTGGGTTCCTGTGTTGAGGGATCAGGTGAGCGGTTCCGCCGGTTCGGCACGCATCCACGCGCAAAGCTGTCTCAGCATCGTCATACAGCGCTCGGTCTGCGCGATGCTGATGTACTCATCGGCCTTATGGCCCTGGGCCATGCTGCCCGGTCCGCAGACCAGGGTCGCGACGCCCATCTCATCGAACAGCCCTCCTTCGGTGCCGAACGCCACGGTGGAGAAGCGGTCGCTGCCGCACCACTGCGCCAGCCAGCGGGCGAAGTCGGACTGCGGATCGCTGAGCAGCGGCGGATAGTGGCTTAACAGCTGGAACTGGATGTCGCTCCCGCTGCCTACCCGGCGCATCTCCGGCAGCAGCTGGCGACGGGCGTAGGCCGCCAGCGCCTCGGTGACCGCTTCGGGACGCATCCCCGGCAGGTAGCGGATCTCAAAATCAAAGCGGCAGGACTGCGGAACAATATTCAGCGCGGCCCCACCCTGAATAGTGCCCACCTGCAGCGTGCTGAAGGGCGGCGAAAAGCGGCTGTCCTGCTGCCGGGCCAGACGCACGCCCAGCCGATCCAGGTGGTTGATCAGCCTGGCCGCGTAGCGGATGGCGTTCACCCCCTGCGGGGCATAGGCCGAATGGCAGGCCTGCCCCTCGATGCAGCAGCGCATGGCCAGTTTGCCTTTATGACCGAACACCGGCTGCATCTCTGTCGGCTCGCCGATGAGGCACAGCGCCGGTTTCTCCGGCGAGGCCTGCAGAAAATCCACCAGGCTGCGCACACCGAGACAGCCGACCTCTTCGTCATAGGAGAAGGCTAGATGCAGTGGCATGCGCAGCGGCGCCGCCAGAAAGTCATCCACTGCCGCCAGCACGCAGGCGAGAAACCCCTTCATATCGGCGCTGCCGCGGCCATAGTAGCGGCCATCGCGCTCGGTGAGGCTGAAAGGCGGAACGCTCCAGGCCTGGCCGTCCACCGGGACCACGTCGGTGTGGCCCGAGAGCATCACCCCACCGCCGCCGGACGGCCCCAGCCGGGCGTAGAGATTGGCCTTACCGCCCGACGGGTCATAAAAGCGGCGGGACGCCACGCCGCGGGCAGCGAGAAAATCGGCGATCCAGTCGATCATCGCCAGGTTCGAATGGCGGCTGGTGGTGTCAAAAGCCAGCAGCGCGGCGAGGATGTTATTCATCGCCGGGGACGCCATAGGCGGGCGCATCGCGAGGGTCGAGCGCCCGGGTAATATAGGCGTCCATTTGCGGCTCCCAGGCCAGCCACAGTTGCTCAAGGGCCGCCAGCGGATCCGTCTCCGCCCAGTCAATACGCAGATCGACCACCGGCCACGGGTAATCGTCCACCACCTTCACCGCCGCCGAGTGGACCGGGCCGGCCTCGCCCCCGGCGGCAATCCCCGCGCGCAGCCCGGCCAGCAGCCGGCTGGCCAGTTCACCGCTCGCCGTCTCGAAGGCGGCCACCATCGCGGCGATCACCTCGTGACTGGCCAGCATGTTGCCCGCCGCCACGCAGTTATCTCCCGCCAGGGTGCCACCGATCCCGAGAGTATGTTCTCCGCTGAACGCCGCCACTTCACCGTTGGCATCAATCGCCGCGACCTGGCGATATTCGCGGAAGCGGTCCTCCGCCAGGGCCAGGTTCAGAGCCTGCTCAACGGAGGCCCCCGCCTCAAGCGCACCAAGAATATGCGGCCCCAGCGACGGTAAGGTTATGTTCTGACTGGCGACTGCGCCAACGCCGGGCAATAGCCACGGACAGCGCGATCCCACGGCCATGCTCGACGAACTAATGGCAATGCCCAACTGACCTGATTCCGGGCAGCGGGCGCTAATAGAGAGAGTCATTCTGCTGCCTCCCCCTGCCAGTCGTCAGGGATCACCGCCGTAACGTCAATCTCCATCAGCCACTGCGGCTGCGCGAGGGCCGACACCACCACCCCGGTGGAGATGGGAAAGACGCCTTTTAACCATTTGCCCACCTCCTGATAGACCGGCTCGCGATAGCGGGGATCGATCAGATAAGTGGTGGTCTTGACGATATGCGAGAGGTCGCTTCCCGCCTCTTTCAGCAACTGTTCAACATTCTTCATCGCCTGCTCCGCCTGCGCCCGCGGGTCGCCGAGGCCAATCAGATTGCCGGCGAAATCGGTGCCAACCTGGCCGCGAACGTAGACGGTATTGCCGGCCCGCACCGCCTGGCACAGATCGTTGTTCAGCGCCTGGTTCGGGTAGGTCTCTTTGGTGTTAAACATGCGAATACGGGTATGAGTTGGCATCAAAGCACTCCTTAAGGAAAACGGTTAACAGGACGGCTGGTAACGCTGGTACTGGCGCTGAATGGCGATCTGATCGGCAATATATTTGGCATCGTGCCAGACGCCCCAGATAAAGGTGGACCCGCGCCGCGAGAGCCAAGGCAGGCCGAGGAAATAGACGCCCGGCTCCGTCGATACGCCGCGGTGATGCTGTGGCCGCTGTGCGTCATCGAAGGCGTTGACCTTCAGCCAGCGATAGTCGGTGGTGTAGCCCGTCGCCCAGATGATGGTGCCGATCCCGGCCTCAGCCAGATTGAGACTGAGCAGCGGGTCGGTAACGCAGGCCGGATCGGGCAGAAATTCGCGGGCGGAGGGCTCTTCGGGCAGGTCCATACCGTTGCGGGCCACCCACGCGTCCGCGGCGTCGAGCAGCGCAAGGTAGGAGGCATCGCCGCGGCGGATATTCTCCGCCAGGTCGTGGTGAAACAGTGCTTTGTCACCGTCAAAGCCACGGGTCTGCCCCACTAACGTGACCCCCTGATGCGCCAGCTGGCGAAAATCGACGGTATGGCCGCCGCGCGCGCCGCTCACCGCGATAGTGACATGCTCTTTACCCGGCGCATTGGCCGCGGCATCCCACATTCCCAGCACCCCGAGCCACCAGCAAAAATCGCGCTGACGATAGCGACGCGGCGGGCGGTCGTGCGCTCCCACCGACAGCCACACCGCGCGTCCGGCTCGCTGTAGCTCATCGGCAATCTGCACGCCGGAGGAGCCTGCGCCAATCACCAGCACACCGCCCTCCGGCAGCTGCTGCGGGTTAAAATAGTGCGCGGAGTGGAGCTGCTGAATAGCCTGACTCTGTGGGGCGATGGCCGGGATCACTGGCCGCTGAAACGGCCCGGTGGCCGCCACGATCCGCTGCGCTTCAATCACCCCCTGCGAGGTGTCGATACGAAAGCCCGGCCGTCCGACGAGGCGTTCGGCGCTGAAAACCTCCACCCCGGTACGGATCGGCGCATTGAAGCTGCGGGCATAGGCGGCAAAATAGTCTGCCACCTGCTCTTTGCCGACAAAGCTGTCTGCCGGGCAGTCCGGGAACACCATGCCCGGGAACCGATCGTGCCAGGCCGGGCCGTTGGCGACCAGCGAATCCCAGCGTCCGCTGCGCCAGGCCTGGGCAATACCCTGCTTTTCCAGCACCAGGTGGGGGATATCCAGCCGGGTCAGATGCTCGCTCATGGCGACGCCCGCCTGCCCCGCGCCCACCACCAGGGTATCGATCTCGGTAATCTGTTCAGTCATTTCGCTATCCTTCAAGCACAGTTGCCGACGACGTCGCCGGAATTGACGGCTTTCAGGTTATTTAACTGTGACGAATTGGTAAAATATTATAAAACGATCGACTGAATAGAATTTTACGAGGCTGAGTGACGACAAAAAATAATGCCTGCCGGATCGACAGGCGTTATTTCAGGCGTGAGTTGGGGTTAATTCGATGCTGCGACAATAATCCATAAACAGTTGCGTCGGCCGCGTGGGCTCATTATTCGCGAGATGCGCCATAATTAAGGTCGAGGCGGGCATCTCGTCGGCAATATCCCGCTGCACCACTCTTTCGCCATCGTAGGTCATATCGCAGCAGGGCCGGGTGACCAGCACCGAAAAACCCAACCCCTGACCCACCATACAGCGCACCATTTCAATGGAGGGGGAACTGTAAGCCACTTCCGGGTGATAACCCTTTTCCTTAAAGATGGAGATAAAATAATTTTTACTGGGGACCGCATCGAGGAGGATCATCGGCTCGCGGCTCAGCTCCTGCAGCGTCACCTGCGCCTTCTGCGCCAGCGGATGCGCGGCGGGCAGCAGCGCGTAGGGTTTATGCGGGGCATTGAGCCGCTCTTTATTGATCGAATGGCCGAGCTCCAGATCGTAAACCAGCGCCAGGTCGAAGCGGCCGCGGTGCAGGCCATGCATCAGCTCATGCTGTTCGCCGTCGTACAGATGCAGGGTGATTTCCGGATAGCATTTCTTAAACCCGGCCACCAGCTTCGGCATATACAGCGGAGCCACCGATTCGAAGCAACCGATGGAGATCATGCCAGAAACCAGCTCTTTATCCGCTCGCGAATTCTGTTCGAACTCCCAGGACAGGCGCAGCAGCTCTTTCGCTTTATCGTAGATCCGCCGACCGCTGGAGGTGAGCGAAACGCCCTGCGCATGGTGGCGAATAAACAGCTGCTGGTCGAAAGTGCTCTCCAGATTCTTGATGGCAATCGAAATCGACGGCTGCGCAATGTGCAGCTGGCGGGAGGCCTCGGCGATACTCTCCGTCTCCACCACGGTGACGAAATATTTGAGCTGCTTCAGGGTAAATCGGTTCATAGCATCACCATTGATAAAATATGGTCCGGCGCACACGGGGAATAGTTTTCCTCTAAGTCCCAAGCAATCCGCGTGCCACCCCCGGAAAAGCGCGGCGCATTGCCCGACAAGGGGCGACAATATTTATTATTGCTCTACGCCCGCGTGGTTTATTTCCACCATTGCACCATCATGCGCCACGCTGCACGCCAGACTGGCAGCGTCTGCCCCAGTTTCGCGCAAAATAACCTGTCTGCGCAAAATAGCGTTATTGAATTACAGTCATTGTTTTTAAATTGTTTACGCAAAGTATCTTAACAATCACTTTAAATTCCATATCGTTAATATCGCTGTATAGTTTTTTTAAACTTAAAGGCCAAAAATTTACTAATTGCCTCTGAAAGCATCCTGCCAGCATAGTGTATTCGCACGATGAATACCGGTGGCGCTCCATTACGGCACAGCCGAGCCACTTTCATTTTTGATAATTATGACGAGTGAAATAGCCCATGACGTTTAACTGGAACTACATGTTAAGCCTGCTCAGCGATGCCGATTTTTGGTGGGCCACCTGGACCGTCATTAAATTAAGTCTGCTGACCTGGGGCTGCAGTATTGTGCTCGGATTTATTCTGGCGCTGGCCAAACAGTCGCCGCGCGGCTGGTTATCCACCCCAGCCCGGCTGTATATCTGGTTATTTCGCAGTATGCCGCTGCTGGTCCTGCTGATTTTTGTCTACAACATGCCGCAGGCGCTGCCCTCCTTCGCCCCGGTGCTGAACGATCCCTTCTGGGCCGGCCTGCTGGCAATGGTCCTCAGCGAAGCGGCTTATATCGCCGAGATCCACCGCGGCGGATTGCTCTCCATCCCTCGCGGGCAGAGCGAAGCCGCGCGGGCCCTGGGGTTGCGCTACGCCGGGATCCAGTGGCGGGTGATCATCCCCCAGGCGCTGCGCGTCGCCCTGCCGGCGCTGGCCAATGAATATATCGCCATCGTGAAGCTCAGTTCGCTGGTGTCGGTGATCTCCCTGACCGAAATATTAATGGTCGGCCAGCAGCTCTACTCGCAGAACTTTCTGGTCATGGAGACGATGACGGCCGTGGCGTTTTATTACATCTTTATCGTCACGGTGTTCGATTTTCTGCTGAAACGGCTGGAGAACTACCTTGACGTAACCCAGCGCAATACCGCTCGTCCGGTAGATGCCGAGATGCAGCGGCTGGCCAGCGCCCGCCGCCCGGCGATGGCGCGCAGCGTCGCCCAGAGTCATGAGCCGGCGCTGCAGGCCTCTAAGCTGCATAAGGCCTACAACAACGTCGAAGTGCTGGGGGCGGTGAGCCTGCAGATCCAGCCCGGCGAGGTGGTCTCGGTCATCGGTCCGTCAGGCTCGGGGAAAACCACCCTCATTCGCCTGCTGAACGGTCTTGAGCAGATCGATAACGGCGAAATTCAGATTAACGGCCAACCCTTTATTCACCTCGACCGTCAGGGGCAGCAGAAGCCGCGCTTTATGGAGAATGCCGAACATCGCCTGAACATCGGCATGGTGTTCCAGAGCTTTAACCTGTTCCCGCATCTGACCGTGTTCGGCAATCTGCTGCTGGCCCCGCGCTATCACCATCTGGCAAGTGACGCGGAGCTCCGCCAGCACGCCTGCGAACTGCTGCACAAAGTGGGCATGCTGGAGCACGCCTGGAAGTATCCACACCAGCTCTCCGGCGGACAGCAGCAGCGGGTGGCGATCGCCCGCGCCCTGATGATGCGTCCGCAGATCATGCTGTTCGATGAGCCCACCTCGGCGCTGGATCCGGAAAAAGTGAATGAAGTGCTGCAGGTTATCGAATCCCTGGCCCACGAAGGCATCACCATGGTCATCGTCACCCACGAGATGAACTTCGCCTTCAAAGTGTCCGACCGGATCGTGTTTATGGAGAAAGGCCGGGTGGTGTGCGATGACACGCCGCAGGCGATGCGTAGCGGGCAACACCCGCGGGTCGAGGCCTTTCTCAAAGATGTTTCTCTGGCTTAACTATCGGAACGTGAAGAGGAAAAACTATGATTGCGCAGTGGCAAATTGATCAGTTTCATCAGCAGGGTTTTCTGGTGGTCGAAGAGGTGCTTTCCAGCGCCGACATCGCCGCCCTGCAGAGCGATTTCGACGGCTGGGTCGAGGAGAGCCGCGGTCACGCGACGGTGTGGGGAGAAACCCTCGACGGGCGGCCACGCTTCGATATCGAGCGCGATCATGCTCCTGACCATCCGTCGCTGCGCCGGGTCGCCTCCCCGACGGAGATCTCCGAGGCCTATCGCCATACTGCGCTTAACTCGCGGATGGCGACCATCGCCGCGCAATTGATCGGCGGCAGCGGCACCCGCTTTCATCACAGCAAAATTAACTCCAAGCTGCCGCACACCGCCACCGAGGTGAAATGGCATCAGGATTTCCTTTTCACCCCACACAGCAATGACGACATCATCACCGCCCTGCTGATGGTCAGCGAGGTGACCCCAGAGAATGGCCCGCTCAACGTGGTGCCGGGCAGTCATCAGGGGCCGCTGTGGTCCCACTGGCAGGAGGGGCGCTTCACGGGGGCGGTGGATGATGAGGTGGTGGCGACGCACTGCCAGCAGCCGCAGGCCTGTTTTGGCCCGGCGGGCTCAGTCTGCTTTATGCATACCCGCCTGCTGCACGCCTCCAGCCCCAACGAGACCGCCCTGCCGCGCACCCTGTTCATCAGCGTCTACGCCGCGGAGGATGCGCTACCCTACGGCGAAAACCCGCTGCCGAGCCGCCATGCCGGCCAATTGGTCGCAGGAGAAGAGAGCGGTCTGGTGCGCAGCACCAATAACCAGCTTCGTCTGCCGCAGAAGCCGCGCGGCGCTTCGTTTTTTGTTCAGCAGGCCGGCGCCGATCGCGCCAGCATGTAATTTGCCCACACTCCGGAGGTTTTATGACACGCATTTTCGCACCACGCCCGCTGACCCTGCTGCTCTGCGCAGCGGCTGCTCTGACATCCTTTAGCGCACTGGCCTTTCAGCAAAGCGGTAAGATCACCGCCGGTTCGGACATGACCTTTTTTCCTTACGAGTACATGGAAAACAATAAGCCAGCCGGTTTTGACATCGAGCTGCTCGATGGTCTGGCGAAGACTATGGGCCGTGAAGCAGTGAATATCGATACCCGCTTCCCCAACCTGATCCCCGGGCTGCAGGGTGGGCGCTTCGATATCACCAACTCGTCGATGTACATTACCGCCGAACGCCTGAAGGTGATCGATATGGTGCCGTACCTGAAAAGTGGGGAAGCGATCCTCGCCCGCAAAGGCGGCGACTACCAGCCTAAGACCCCGGAGGACTTCTGCGGGCATAAAATCGGCTCGATGGGCGCCACCTCGTGGCTGGCGCAATTGCAGAAGCTTTCCGCCGACTACTGCGTGAAGAAGGGGTTGAAGCCGATTGCGCTGAGCGTTTATACCACCGACCCGCAGACCACCCAGGCGCTGTTGTCGCGCGCGGTGGATGCGCAGATCACCGACGCCGCCGTGGCGCGCGGGGTGGTGGAAAAACTGGGTGACCGGGTGGTTATCTCCTCTGACACGCTGATCTATCCGGTGCTGAACGGCTTTGGCGTTAAAAAAGGCAATACTGAGGTGAAAACCGCCCTCGAAGAGGCGCTGAAAAAATACAGCGCGACGCCGGAATATGCCGCCCTGCTGAAGAAATATCACTTCCAGGCGCCGACGGCGGACGATCTGCAGACCCTGATGCCGAAAGCGGAGTAATGCCCATGCGCGATTCCGATGAAGAGCAGATCCGCATCGACCTGGCGGCCACCTTTCGCATCATTGCCCATCTCGGCATGCATGAGGCGGTGGCCAACCATTTCAGCGCCGCGCTCTCCGCTGACGGGAAAACGTTTTTACTCAACCCGAAGTGGAAACACTTTTCGCGCATCCGCGCCAGCGATCTGCTGGTGCTGAACGCCGATGATGAACGTTGCGCCGCGCGCCCTGACGTCGATGCCACCGCGTGGGCTATTCACGGGCAGATCCATCAGCGGCTCCCGGACGTGCGGGTGGTGCTGCATCTGCACCCGGTGTACACCACCAGCCTCGCCTGTCTGGCGACGCCGCAGATCCTGCCCATCGACCAGAACACGGCCCGCTATTTTAACCGGGTCGCCGTCGATACGCTGTACGGCGGGATGGCGGACAACGCGGCAGAAGGCGCCCGGCTGGCGGGCCTGCTGGCGGACAAACGCCGCCTGCTGATGGGGAATCACGGGGTGCTGGTGACCGCCCCGACCATCGGCGAGGCGTTCGATGATATCTGGACCCTGGAGCGCGCCTGTCAGATCCTGATCACCGCCTGGTCCACCGGCCATCCGCTGAAGGTTCTGTCAGACGCGGTAGCGGAAAAAACGGCCCAGGACTGGGAGAAGATTGCCGATTTCTCGCGGCAGCATTTTGCCGAAATGAAGCAGTTAATGATCGACCTCGATCCCTCCCTGGTGGACTAACCCCCGCGCCTGCCCGGGTCAGCCCGGGCCGTCGCTGGCTGCCGCCAGCAGCGGCACGATGATATCGCTGAGCGGTGTCGGAATGCCGTGCTGACGTCCGCGACGCTGCACCACGCCGTTACGAATATCCCACTCCAGCGGTCGGCCATTCAGACGATCGATCAGAATAGAGGTGCTTAAGTCGGCAGGCGCCCGGTGAAAGCCGGCGATAATCTCCTCCGGCACGCTGTCGCCCAGGGCGGCCCCTTCCGCCCGCGCCACCTGCAGACATTCGCGCAAATAAGCCAGTCCGAGGGCAGTAATGTCTTCCCGGGCAAACATCCCGGCGCGGCGTCCGGTCAGCACCATCAGTCCGGCGACGGCGTTCTGCAACAGTTTACGCCAGGCCACGGTGGTAAAATCCGCCGCCAGGTCCACCGCGCAGCGGGTCCCCGCCAGCGCCTGCTGCACTCGCTCTGCCCCCGGCAGATCCGGGAGGGTCAGGCGCGGCGTGGCGCGCAGCCAGACAGAGGCATCGGCATCGCGCTGCGCCGGAAACCAGACCACCGAGGGCAACACCGTCGCGCCGCCGGTCAGGGGGGCAAACTGCTGGCGCTGTTCAACGCCGTTTTGCAGCACGCACACCACGGTGTCCGCGGAACACAGGGCCGTCAGCCAGGGGGCGATGGCCTCCGTCTGGGTGGTTTTCACCGCGACAAAGACCAGGTCGAAGGGGGCGGCTATCGCCGTTGGGTCGGTGTACACCGGGCCGGGCACCACGATCTCGCCCTCGTCAGTGCGCAGCACCAGCGCCGAATGGGCGGTACGCCCGCAGACCATCGGCGCCCTCCCCACCTCAAACAAGGCGGCGGCGATAGTCGTGCCGATGGCGCCGGGACCAATAAGTGCAACCTTAGGAAATGCTGTCATGCCGAAGACCTCCTGATGATTCACCGCCCTGGTTGGGCAAAGATTGCCCTCCACAGTAGCGAGAAAGACCGGAGGTCGGCAAGCGGCGCGTCGGGAAAAGCCATTCGCTTTCCCCGACAGCGGTCTAGTAACGCACGCAGACGGATTTGGTTTCGCACCAGCCGTCGAGCCAGTCAGGGCCGAAATCGCGGCCGGTACCAGACTGCTTCATGCCGCCGAAAGGCAGGTTGGCGTCAATCAGGGTATGGCTGTTGACCCATACCGTTCCCGCCTGCAGACGGTCGGTGTAGTTCAGGGCCTGGGTTAGATCGCGGGTCCAGACGCTGGCGGTCAGGCCAAAATCGCTGTCGTTGGCCAGACGCAGCGCCTCCTCGCCGTCGGCCACCCGCACCAGGTTCACCACCGGGCCAAACACCTCCTCACGGGTGAGGCGCAGCCCGGCGTCGGGGTTAACCACCAGCGTCGGCGGAATATAATACCCCCCCGCATCCGGTCCGGCGCTGCCGCTGATGAGCTCTGCCTTCTGCTGGCGAGCCTCTTCGAGGTAGGCCGCCACCTTGTCGCAGTGGGCCCGGGAGACCACCGGGTTGATCTGCGCCGTCTCCTGCATCCCCGGCCCCACCTGCAGCGATTTTACCGCCTGCTCGAAACCGCTGACCAGGGTGTCAAACAGCGGCGCTTCGATGTAGATCCGCGAGCTGGCGGCGCAGACCTGCCCCTGATTGAGGAAGCTACCGGTCATCAGCCCCTCAATAACCCACTGGGGATCGGCATCTTTGAGCACAATCGCCGGGTTCTTGCCGCCCAGCTCCAGCGTCACGCGAGTCAGGCGGTCGGCGGCCACGCGGGCGATCTGTTTCCCGGTCGCCGTCGAGCCGGTAAAGCTGACCTTCGCTACCTGCGGATGGGCGGTCAGCGCCGCGCCGCAGCCGGCGCCGCTGCCGGTGACCACGTTGAATACCCCGTCAGGTATGCCCGCCAGGGTCGCCAGCTCCGCCACCCGCAGCAGGGTCAGCGGGGTGGTTTCAGAAGGTTTGATGACGATCGAACAGCCTGCCGCCAGGGCCGGCATGACCTTCCACATGCCGATCATCAGCGGGAAATTCCACGGGACGATGCCCGCCACCACCCCGACCGGCTCTTTTTTGGTCCACGCCTGGTAACGCGCCCCTTGCGGGAACGGGATCGACACGTCCAGCGTCCGGCCGCTGATCTTGGTGGTCAGCCCCGCGGTGTAGCGCATCCAGTTCAGGGTGCAGCCGACCTCAAAGGCGCGAGAGATCGCAATGGATTTGCCCTGCTCAAGGGTTTCCAGTTGCGCCAGCTCTTCGCCGTGCTGCTCCACCAGGTCGGCAAAACGCAGCAGGATGCGTTCACGGTCGGCCGGGGTGCGCCCGGCCCAGCGGCGATCGACAAAAGCGCGCCAGGCGGACATTACCGCCCGGTCAACATCCGCCGGGCTGGCGTCGGCGGTGGTGGCAATCGCCTGCCCGGTGGCCGGATCCCAGACGGTTAACCGGTTTTCGCTCTGCGCGGCGCAGGGAGCGCCGTCGATATACAGGCCATGCTGACGGTCTAAAAACTGCTGGACGCTGGCAAGCAGCGCTATCTGAGAGGTGGACATACCCTTTCCTTATTCTTCGCGGATAGTGCTTTCAGTCTATGTCCGGTTGGCGGCTGGCGCTTTTTTCTCTGTGACATTCGTTTGCGCCGCTGTGACAGTCGCCGCAAATCCGCGGCTTACCCTGGCAGAAATGTGCCGCAGGTAATAGTTCTTTCATATACCCGCCATCGCGGCCTTGCCTGAGGCGGCATAAATGCAACAATGCGGAAACATTGTTATTACAGGAGAAGGGCGAATGATGACCACGGCAGAGGGAGGGCTGGCGTACCAGCGCTGGCTGGCGACGATCAATCAGGTCTGCGGCCATTTCGCCGCCCGGCCGCTGGAGGGGCGCTTCCACGGCGAGATTGACGCCCGCTACGCCGGCAGCCTCAAGGTCAGCACGGTCACCGCCGCCGGCGTTAATCTCTACCGCACACACAATGAAATAAAACGCGATAACGACGCCTGGTTCTACACCGTATTTCAGCTTGCCGGCGAAGCCATCATCGAACAGGACGATCGCCAGGTGACGCTGGCGGCAGGCGATATCACGTTAATCGACGCCGCCCGCCCCTGCTCGATTGTCTGGCAGCAGACCTCGCGTCAGGCCTCCCTGCTGCTGCCGCGCCAGCGGGTGGCGCCCACAGGCGACATCGCCACCGCCTGCCGGCTGGACAAATCCCTGCCAATGGTGCAGCTCAGCCAGCGACTGCTGCTGGAAAGCATGGGCGGCACGGCGCTCTCCGCCAGCGAGAGTGAAGCGGCGCTGGAGGCGATCGCCTGCCTGTTGCGCCCGGTGCTGCATCAGCGCGAGCCTGCCCCTTCCCGGCGGGAAAAGCAGTTTCAAAAGATTATTGCCTTAATCGATGCGTCCATTCAGTCGGAGCATTTGCGCCCGGAGTGGCTGGCCAGCGAGACGGGGATGTCGGTACGCAGCCTGTACCGGCTGTTTGCCGACAAAGGGCTGGTGGTGGCGCAGTATATTAAGAACCGGCGGTTGGATCTGTGCGCCCGGGCGCTACAGAACGCCCATGACGACGAAAAGCTGGCGGGGATCGGCTACCGCTGGGGCTTCAGCGACCACAGCCATTTCTCCACCGCCTTTAAGCAGCGCTTTGGCGTCTCGCCGGGCGAATACCGCAAGCGCTGCCGCTGATCATTTACGCCGCCACTGGCCGTTCAGCCCCTGGACGTACTCCCCGGGCTGAGCGCGGGCCACCAGCTTCTGCCCGGCCATTTTCGCCACTTCATCTACCGGCAGATTGTTGTCATCCGCCAGCTGCTGGTAGCTTTCGCTGCGCGCGGCGTTGATCTGCTTCACCAGCGCTAAGGTCTCTTTATCCTGGCGCAGCGGCGCCAGATAGCCGTTCAGCGTTTCCCCCACCCGCCCCTGCTGCCGCGCTTCGCTCAGGGTCAACGCCAGCGCGGGCGCGCTGAGTAAGGTCAGCGCCAGCGCTGCGCTTAACAGTCGTTTTCTCATCGTCGCCTCAGAACAGATCGCTGCGGGATTTCAGCAGATTTTCCACATCCTTATCGACCTTGATATGGATCTCATGCTCAATTTTGACATTCATATTAATAGTGATGGGCTCTTTCGATGCCGCAATTTCGATACGCGGCGTACAGCCGGCGAGCAGCATCGGCGCCACCATGGCCACTAGCAACTTCTTCATTTAGGTTCCTTACATGTCTTACCGTCCGTACAGTGCCGCACGGGCAGCATGGCATTCTGTTCGAGCCACGCCTGTAAATTGTCGCCGAAGCGTAAACTGCGCCACAGGTCGAAAATATTCTCTTCATGAGCGTAGTTTAAATGCACGGTACTGCTTTTCCCGTCCACCCGGCTGGTACCGTTGATGGTGGCCTTAAGCGTCAATACGCCCAGATTGTCGAGGTTAATCCGCGTCCACGAGCGGGAGATCTCCATATAGCGCAGCCAGTTAATCGCCGCCCCGGCGGAGACATTGTCCGCCACCAGCGCATCGGCAGTGTCTTTATCCAGCCGCAGGGTCATCGGCCCGTCATTACGCAGCCAGCCGTCGTGGATGATCCATTGGTTGTTTTCCAGCCACAGCGGCAGCGCGCCGCTCACCGCCCCGGACATAGCGAACTGCTTCACCTTGACGGCGCTGGTGAGTTCGCTGCTGGAGATATGTTGCAGACGGATCAGCGCCGGGTCGCGCTGCGGCATGCGCAGCTGCAGCAGGGTCAGTTTTCCGCCTAACAGATCGACGCTGACGTCGCTGAGCTGCAGCGGATTGGCCTCACTCCACGGCCAGGTGCCCTGCAGGTCCGCCGTCAGATTGCGCGCGGTAACCTGGTTGACGATTTCGCCAATACGCAGGGAGACCGGACGGCGGGTGCCCAGCTGCCAGTGGCCGTCGCTGAAACGGAATGGCAGCACGAAGTCGACGCCGTTAATCTGATTGTCCGGCATCCAGGCGCTGCCGCCCTTCAGCACGCCGTGGCCGCCCGCCTCAAATCCCTGCCCGGCTGCTGCCGAAAAGGCCACCTGCGCATAGAGACTGCCTTCCCGCAGATTCATCTTCCAGTCCGGTGGCACCAGCGGCTGGAACACCGTCAGCGACTGTTTTGGCCACCACGCCTGGCCGCGCAGCCGTTCGCCATCCCAGCGCCCGGTCAGCCGCACCGGGCCAATGGTATCGGCGTGCAGGGCGCCGGTGAACTGGAACCACGTCGGGTCCCGGCCGTCGAGGGCAAATTTCAGCGTTGACGCCGGGAGATAGCTGCCGCCGGAGAAGGTGGTTTTGGCCGCGTCCAGCGACAGCGCGCCGGTCAACCGCGGGTGCTGGGCATCACGCAGCCAGCGGATCGGCTGCTCGAGCGTCAGACGCGGCGTACTGACCCGCATCGTGCCGTACTCGAGCTTATCGAAGCCGGTGGAGAGGCTGCTCAGGGTAATAGCATTGTCGCGCCACTCCCCGCTGCCCTTCACATCCCAGCGCGCCTGCATCGGGGTGAAGTGTCCCTCACCCCAGTAGCGCCATTGCCAGCGGCCGCTGTCAGGCAGAAAATCGCTCGCCTGACCGTCCAGATGCAGCGTAAAGTCGCCCATCTGCTGCTCATGGGCGCGGAGGATCGCCTGCAGGCGGCCATCGACGCCCTGCTGGGTCACTTTCACCCCAGCCAGCGGCCAGCGAATTTCATCAATATTCAGCGCATCGATCACTCGTCCGCGCGAACGCAGCAGCGCCCCGGGATGAAACGCCAGCTGCGGGCTGACCAGCGACCCGCTGAGCTGCGCCGGCAGCGCCGCGTAGAAGATCATCTCCCCCAGCTTGGCCTCGCCGGTGAGCCGCAGCGGCATGTCGCTGTTATCCATGCTTAGCTTGCCCGGACCGATATTCAGCACCGCGTTGCCTTTGCCGGCATGCCCCTCGGTGAGGACATTTAAGCGACCGCTGACGGTCATCTGCTCGGTCCCCTGCTGCCAGTTGCCCACCGACAGTGCGAGGCGCCCGCTGAGCGGGTAGTTCTGGTAGCGGGTGCGCCAGCGGCCGTCGCTGATGGTGATCCGCTCCGGGGTGATCTCCCACGGCAGGTCCAGGATCGGCTCTACCTCGCCGCGCGGCGTCACCAGCAGCTGGCCGCGATTGTGCTGCCACTCGAGCTCGGCATCGATCCATTCCGCGGTTTGTGGAAATTCAAAGGTGCCCTGCATCTGGCCGTCAACCGGCAGACCATCCGGTACCAGCGGCAGGTGGAAGGTTCCCACCAGCTTCACCGGCGGCTGATCGTCAGTCAGCCGGGCGCTGAACTGGCTGACGGTGAGGGCCTGGCCGCGCAGGCGCGCCTGCAGACTCAGTTCCTTACCGGCAAAGCCGATGTCCTGCTGCGCTGGCGTCAACGACATCACCAGCCGCCCCTGCCATTTCTCCCACGGCGACAGCCGCAGGTTATCAATCGTTAACCAACTGTAGGGCAACATCGATTGCCATTCGGCGAGGGTGCGCGGCGATCCCGGCGTGGGCTCGCTGGCCGGCAGTTTGCTCAGACAAGCGCTGTTGATGTCCAGCTGGCCAATATGCAGCCGCCAGCGGCTGGGACGCGAAAGGCGGGTATCGGTCACCCGGGCGAGTTCACAGTCGCCCACCAGATAGCGCAGGTCGGGGATCAGCAGAGCCGACCGCGTCAGACGCGGGCTCTCCTGCAACGAGATACGAGTGCCCACAGGCAGCCAGATGCCCGCCAGCGTCGGCACCCAGTGGGTCAGCGTCAACAGCAGCGTTAGCGGCAATAACACCAGCACTAACACCAGCGCGATGGCGGCTTTATATTTACCCTTCATGGGCAGTTAATATCCTGATTCAACATAAGTAAAAGCCGAATGGCGCCCATTGTGACACGTTCGACCAGTGAGTGAAAGTTTGCGACCTGTTAAAGCATAGTTGCCAGCCGGTATCGCGGCACGGCGATCGGCCGTCATCATTTAGCTTTTGTTTAAGCAGCGCCTGCCACACTCCAGCCAGACAGAAATGGCTTGCGGGAGAGACCGTGTCGTTAATTATCTCGCTCTTTGAGAGCGCACAGGGCCACTATCCATTGGTATTACTAATGGTTTTCCTGCTCACCTTCACTAAATCCTGCGCGCTGGTGTCGCTGGCGATCCCGGGCACCTCCGGCCTGCTGCTGTTGGGGACATTCGCTTCCGCCAGTCTCGGTCATTTCCTGTTAATGTGGTCCAGCGCCAGCCTCGGCGCCATCGGCGGATTCTGGCTCTCGTGGTGGTTAGGCGTTCGCTATCGTCACCGCCTCACACAGTTACGCTGGCTCACCGCCGAGCGGCTGGCCCGCAGCCGACTCTTTTTTCAGCGCCGCGGGCTGTGGGCGGTCTTTTTCAGTCGCTTCCTCTCTCCCCTGCGCGCCACCCTGCCCCTGGTCAGCGGCGCCAGCGGCCTGCCGCTGTGGTCGTTTCAGCTAGCTAACGTCAGCTCCGGTCTGCTGTGGCCGTTTCTGCTGCTCTCCCCCGGCGCTTTAAGCCTCAGTTTGTGGTGAAAAAACTTTGTCTTTCAAAGAGATTCCGCAAATCCGCGATATGCTCTAGAATTAGCATAAGCACCTGACACTTAAACTATTTTTTAATAATTGTACGATTATTTTAAATATGCTACCGTGACGTTATAATCACTGGAGAAAAGTCTTATGAAAATCGCGGTTTACAGTACGAAGCAGTACGATAAAAAGTACCTGCAGCACGTGAATGATACCTACGGCTTTGAACTGGAATTCTTCGACTTCCTGCTGACAGCGAAGACCGCCAAAACCGCCAACGGTTGCGAAGCGGTGTGTATCTTCGTCAATGACGACGGCAGCCGCCCGGTGCTGGAAGAGCTGAAGGCCCACGGCGTGAAGTATATCGCTCTGCGCTGCGCCGGATTTAACAACGTCGACCTCGAGGCGGCAAAGGAGCTTGGCCTGCGCGTGGTCCGCGTCCCGGCGTACTCGCCGGAAGCCGTCGCTGAGCATGCGATCGGTATGATGATGTCGCTCAACCGTCGCATCCACCGCGCCTATCAGCGTACCCGTGATGCCAACTTCTCCCTCGAAGGCCTCACCGGTTTCACCATGTACGGTAAAACCGCCGGGGTGATCGGCACCGGGAAAATTGGCGTGGCGATGCTGCGGATCCTCAAAGGTTTCGGCATGCGCCTGCTGGCGTTCGACCCGTACCCAAGCGCCGCCGCGCTGGAGCTGGGGGTGGAATATGTCGACCTCGCTACACTGTACAAGGAGTCGGACGTGATCTCCCTGCACTGCCCGCTGACCGACGAAAACTACCATCTGCTCAATCGCGAGGCGTTTGACCAGATGAAGGACGGGGTGATGGTGATTAACACCAGCCGCGGCGCGCTGATCGACTCCCAGGCGGCCATCGACGCCCTGAAGCACCAGAAAATTGGCGCGCTGGGGCTGGATGTTTATGAGAACGAACGCGATCTGTTCTTTGAAGACAAATCCAACGATGTGATCCAGGACGACGTTTTCCGCCGCCTCTCCGCCTGCCACAACGTGCTGTTCACCGGCCACCAGGCGTTCCTCACCGCTGAGGCGCTGATCAGCATTTCGGAGACCACCCTGGGCAACCTGCAGCAGGTCGCAAACGGCGAAACCTGCCCGAACGCCATCGTCTGATTCCTTTCCCTTTTGTGCTCCTCTCCCGGGGGGAGCACATTCAGATAATCCCCACAGATCCCCGCTGCGATACCGTTACACTGGCTTGGTTTTATTAGTAATGTGAATGTTTTGGAGTGAAAATGAACAAATTGGCGGCGCTACTGGCGGCAGGTATGCTGTTGTCCGGCTGTGTCTATAACAGTAAGGTGTCCACCGGCGCGGAACAGCTGCAGCATCATCGCTTCGTGCTGACCAGCGTCAACGGCCAGGCGGTCAACGCCGGCGACCGGCCGCTGGAGCTGAGCTTCGGCGAGAAGATGGCTATTACGGGCAAGATGTATGTTTCGGGCAATATGTGCAACGGTTTTAGCGGGGAAGGCAAGGTGTCGGACGGCGAGCTGAAGGTGAAGTCGCTGGCGATGACCCGGATGCTGTGCCACGATGCCCAGCTTAATACCCTTGACGCGACGATCGGCAAGATGTTGCGCGAAGGCGCGCAGGTCGATCTGACGGAAAACCAGTTGACGCTGGCGACCGCCGACCAGACGCTGGTCTATAAGCTCGCCGACCTGATGCATTAGCCGGCCTTGAGGTGCCGCTGACGCTGCCCCGCGATGGGGCCGCCGTTAGTAGCCGCAGCTGCCGCCCGCCAGCGCCTGCTCGCTGCAGCGTTTGCCGTTCGGCAGCGCGCACATGCCAATCGCCGAACCATCGAGCTGACGAGCCACCGATAACGAGCCGCCTATCATGGCGCAGTTGGCCTGACCGGCGTCGCTCATCGCCGCCCGCATGCCTGGCGTGACGTGCGCCGCCGTGGCCTGCTGAACGGGTTCACTACTGCACGCCGACAGCAACAGCGCCGCACAACCAACTAATATCGCAGCTCGCATTCTCTCTCCCCTCGGAAACGTCTTAAAAAAGCAAACCCCAGAATAATAGGCAGCGTGGCGGGCGGCGTCGAGGGGGGAAGTACGTATTTATGCGCCTCATTAACATTTTCTAGCAAATTTTCGCCGAAAGCTTGATCTGCTCCGGCCTGGTCGCCGGGCGCACGTGACTCGACACTCGGCAGGAAGCCATTTTCTCCGCGAACCATGCAAAATATTGATCTGGTCACGGGTGGCCGGCGCATTGAGGACACAAATGCAAAAATGGCCGCGCCAACGGTTTGCTAAACTACCCCTTATATAATTACAGGGCGCGTCGCGGTTTCACGTGTCCATTCTTTTGCGCAATGTAAGGGTGTCTTCATATGATTACGATTGATGGTAATGGCGCGGTCGCTTCCGTCGCGTTTCGCACCAGTGAAGTTATCGCCATCTACCCGATCACGCCCAGTTCAACGATGGCGGAACAGGCCGACGCCTGGGCCGGCAATGGGCTGAAAAACGTCTGGGGCGATGTTCCCCGCGTGGTCGAAATGCAGTCGGAGGCAGGCGCCATTGGCGCCGTACATGGCGCGCTGCAGACCGGCGCCCTCTCCACCTCCTTTACCTCATCGCAGGGTCTGCTGCTGATGATCCCCACGCTGTACAAACTGGCCGGCCAGCTGATGCCGTTTGTGCTGCACGTCGCCGCCCGCACCGTCGCCACCCACGCGCTATCGATCTTCGGCGATCATTCCGACGTCATGGCCGTGCGTCAGACCGGTTGCGCCATGCTGTGCGCCAGCAGCGTCCAGGAGGCGCAGGATTTTGCGCTGATCTCGCATATCGCCACCCTGCAAAGCCGGGTGCCGTTTATTCATTTCTTTGATGGTTTCCGCACCTCGCACGAAATCAACAAAATCGCCCCGCTGGCGGATGACACCATTCGCGCCCTGCTACCGCAGGATAAAATCGCCGAGCATCGCCAGCGCGCGCTCAATCCGGAACACCCGGTGATCCGCGGAACCTCGGCCAACCCCGACACTTACTTCCAGTCCCGGGAGGCCACCAATCCGTGGTACGACGCGGTCTATGACCATGTTGAGACGGCGATGAACGACTTCGCCGCCGCCACCGGCCGTCAGTACAAACCGTTTGAGTTTTACGGCCACCCGCAGGCAGAGCGCGTGATCGTCATTATGGGTTCGGCCATCGGTACCTGCGAAGAGGTGGTTGATGAACTGCTGAGCCGCGGCGAGAAAGTCGGCGTGCTGAAAGTGCGCCTCTATCGCCCATTCTCCGCCGCCCACCTGCTGGCAGCGCTGCCGGAAAGCGCCCGGGCGGTAGCGGTGCTCGATCGCACCAAAGAGCCTGGCGCGCTTGCCGAGCCGCTGTATCTCGATGTGATGACCGCCCTGGCGGAAGCCTTTAACCGCGGCGAGCGCGAGACGCTGCCGCGCACCATCGGCGGCCGCTATGGCCTCTCCTCCAAGGAGTTCGGCCCGGAATGCGTGCTGGCGGTATTTAGTGAACTGCAGTCCGCTCAGCCGAAGCCACGCTTTACCGTCGGTATCTATGATGACGTGACCAATCTGTCGCTGCCGCTGGGAGAAAATACCCTGCCAGCAGAGGCCAAGCTCGAGGCCCTGTTCTACGGTCTCGGCAGCGATGGCAGCGTGTCAGCCACCAAAAACAACATCAAAATCATCGGCAACTCGACCCCGTGGTTCTCACAGGGCTATTTTGTCTATGACTCGAAGAAAGCGGGCGGCCTCACCGTCTCGCATCTGCGCGTCAGCGAAAAACCGATTCGTTCTTCGTATCTGATTTCGCAGGCTGATTTCGTCGGCTGCCACCAGCTACAGTTTATCGATAAATACCAGATGGCCGAGCGGCTGAAGCCCGGCGGTATTTTCCTGCTTAACACGCCTTACGGCGCCGATGAGGTCTGGTCTCGCTTGCCGCAGGAAGTCCAGGCCACTCTGAATCAGAAAAAAGCGCGTTTTTACGTGGTCAACGCGGCGAAAATCGCCCGCGAGTGCAGCCTCGGCGCGCGCATTAATACCGTGATGCAGATGGCGTTCTTCCATCTCACCCGCATCCTGCCGGGCGACAGCGCGCTGGCGGAACTGCAGGCGGCGATCGCCAAAAGCTACAGCAGCAAAGGCCAGGAGCTGGTGGAACGCAACTGGCAGGCGCTGGCCCTGGCCCGGGAATCGCTGGCGGAAGTGCCGCTCCAGCCAGTGAACGCCAGCAGTCCGAACCGCCCGCCGGTCGTCTCCGACGCCGCGCCGGATTTCGTCAAAACAGTCACCGCCGCGATGCTGGCCGGCCTCGGCGATGCGCTGCCGGTCTCCGCCCTGCCGCCGGACGGCACCTGGCCCATGGGCACCACGCGCTGGGAGAAACGCAATATCGCCGAAGAGATCCCCATCTGGAAGGAAGCGCTGTGTACGCAGTGCAACCACTGCGTCGCCGCCTGCCCGCACTCGGCGATCCGCGCCAAAGTGGTCGCGCCGGAAGAGATGGAGAACGCCCCTGCCAGTCTGCACTCGCTGGACGTCAAATCCCGCGATATGCGCGGACAAAAATACGTTCTGCAGGTCGCCCCGGAAGACTGCACTGGCTGCAACCTGTGCGTTGAAGTGTGCCCGGCGAAAGATCGCCAGAACCCGGAGATCAAGGCCATCAATATGATGTCGCGCCTGGAGCATGTGGAAGAGGAGAAGGTCAATTACGATTACTTCCTCAACTTGCCGGAAATCGACCGCACAAAACTGGAGCGGATTGATATTCGCACCTCGCAGCTGATCAGCCCGCTGTTTGAATACTCCGGCGCCTGCTCCGGCTGTGGCGAAACGCCGTATATCAAACTGCTGACCCAGCTGTATGGCGATCGGATGTTGATTGCCAATGCTACCGGCTGCTCCTCCATTTACGGCGGCAACCTGCCCTCGACGCCGTATACGACCGACGCCAACGGCCGCGGCCCGGCATGGGCCAACTCGCTGTTTGAGGATAACGCTGAATTCGGGCTCGGCTTCCGCTTAACCGTCGACCAGCACCGTAAGCGCGTGATGCGCCTGCTGAGCGAATTTGCCGACAAACTGCCGGCAGAGTTGAACGCGGCGTTACATGCCGAGGCGACGCCGGAAGTACGCCGCGAACAGGTGGCGGCCCTGCGCCAGGCGCTGGCCGGCGTGGACGGCGCTGAAGAGCTGCTGACCGATGCTGACGCGCTGGTGGAGAAATCCGTCTGGCTGATCGGTGGCGACGGCTGGGCCTACGATATTGGCTTCGGCGGTCTGGATCATGTGCTGAGCCTGACGGAAAACGTCAACATTCTGGTGCTGGATACCCAGTGTTACTCCAACACCGGCGGCCAGGCGTCAAAAGCCACCCCGCTGGGGGCAGTCACCAAGTTTGGCGAACACGGTAAACGCAAGGCGCGCAAAGATCTTGGCGTCAGCATGATGATGTACGGTCATGTGTATGTGGCGCAGATTTCGCTGGGCGCGCAGCTGAACCAGACGGTGAAAGCGATTCAGGAAGCGGAAGCCTATCCGGGACCGTCGCTGATCATCGCCTACAGTCCTTGCGAAGAGCACGGCTACGATCTGGCGCTCAGCCACGATCAGATGCGTCAGCTGACCGCCACTGGATTCTGGCCGCTCTACCGCTTCGACCCGCGTCGCGCTGACGAAGGCAAACTGCCGCTGGCGCTGGATTCTCGTCCGCCGTCCGACGCGCTGGCCGAGACGCTGCTCAACGAGCAACGCTTCCGTCGCCTGAACGCCCAGCAGCCGGAGGTGGCGGAGCAGTTGTGGAAAGACGCCGCCGCCGATCTGCAGAAACGGTATGACTTCCTCGCCCAGCTGGCCGGCAAAGCGGAGAAATCACCGAGCGAAGGCTAAGGTTATTTTCCATCCTGCAGCCATAAAAAAAGCCCGAACATGTTGTTCGGGCTTGTCGTTTTACCGATAAACAAAATCATTCCGCAGAATGAGACGGCAACAATAAATAATTGGCATGACAATAAAGGCATATAACGTGCGAATAATACGTGATTACCCTGGGCATGTATAATTTTTATTTTGTATATTATCCACTGATATATTCAGCATAATTATCACCATTTCTTTGGTATTATTTATTTTAGATTTTACTTATATCGTAACAATTGAGTCTTACCATATCTCAGACCGCTCCTTTAGCATGAGTTCACTTCCTTCCCGGAAGCTAAAACATAAAAACAGTTAAAGGAATTTCTTCATGAAAAGAAAAGTACTGGCCCTCGTTATTCCGGCTTTATTAGCCGCCGGTGCCGTCCATGCGGCGGAAATTTATAATAAAGACGGAAATAAATTAGATCTCTATGGCAAGGTAGACGGTCTGCACTATTTCTCCAGCGACTCGAAAAAAGACGGCGATCAAACTTATTTGCGTTTCGGCTTTAAAGGCGAAACCCAGATCAACGATATGCTTACCGGCTATGGTCAGTGGGAATATAACGTTCAGGCCAACAACACCGAGAGCTCCAGCGATCAGGCGTGGACCCGTCTGGCATTCGCGGGTATCAAAGTCGGCGATTACGGCTCCTTCGACTACGGTCGTAACTACGGCGTGCTGTACGACGTCGAAGGCTGGACCGATATGCTGCCGGAGTTCGGCGGCGACTCCTACACCTATGCGGATAACTTTATGGCAGGCCGCGCCAACGGCGTCGCGACCTACCGCAACAGCGATTTCTTTGGCCTGGTGGAGGGTCTGAACTTTGCCCTGCAGTATCAGGGTAAAAACGAAGGTCAGAACGCGCAGGATATCAACGTCGGCACCAATAACCGCAGCAGCGACAGCGATGTTCGCTTCGACAATGGCGATGGCTTCGGTCTCTCCACCTCTTATGACTTCGGCATGGGCATCAGCGCGGCAGCGGCCTACACCTCTTCTGACCGTACCAACGATCAGATGACCCAGACCAACGCCCGCGGCGATAAAGCCGAAGCCTGGACCGCCGGCCTGAAGTACGACGCCAACGATATCTACCTGGCGACCATGTACTCAGAAACCCGCAATATGACCCCGTACGGCAATGACGGCGTGGCCAATAAAACGCAAAACTTCGAAGTCACCGCGCAGTATCAGTTCGACTTCGGCCTGCGTCCGGCCATCTCCTACCTGCAGTCCAAAGGCAAAGATCTCTATAATAACGGCCGCTACGCCGATAAAGATCTGGTCAAATATATGGACGTTGGCGCCACCTATTACTTCAACCGTAATATGTCTACCTACGTTGATTACAAAATCAACCTGCTGGATGACAACGACAGCTTCTACAAAGACAACGGTATCTCTACCGACAACATCGTCGCCCTGGGCCTGGTTTACCAGTTCTGATGCGCCAGCCCGCCGGTTCCGGCGGGCTTCTTCCTCCCGCCGTACAGTAGATAAAACAAAACAATATATCCCGCTGGTTAAAATAGCTGTCCATTTAGTGATATAGTCGTGCTCAGTCAGTGCTTGTCCGAGGACGTCCACCATGCATCATCACCCGGTAAAATCATCCCGAATTATCTCTGTCGCCTACGATGACGCCTCCGCCACACTGGAAATCTATTTTTATCACCAGCCGCCGTTGCAATATACCGGCGTGCCACCGCGCATTTTCCGCGATTTTTTACAGGTGGTGTCAAAAGGCCGATTTTATGACGGCGTGATCAAAGGGAAATTCCCCGAACGCAAGCCACGTTAATGTCAAAGTGTGACCACGGTCATGATACAAAACGTGCTCTAATGCCGTACAATGTGAGGGGATACTTAAACAGGAGGTTTTTATGAGCAGAATGATTCTTGTCCCTATCGATATCTCTGATAAAGAATTTACTGAACGCATTATCAGTCACGTTGAATCGGAAGCACGGATTGACGACGCCGAGGTCCATTTCCTCTCCGTGATCCCTTCCCTGCCCTATTATGCCTCACTGGGAATGGCTTACACCGCCGAACTGCCGGGTATGGATGAGCTGCGCGAAGGAACGGAAACGCAGCTTAAAGAGATCGCCAAACAATTTTCCATCCCGGAAGATCGGATGCATTTTCACGTCGCCGAAGGGTCGCCAAAAGATAAGATCCTCGCGCTGGCCAAGTCGCTACCCGCCGACCTGGTGATCATCGCGTCGCACCGGCCAGATATCACCACCTATCTGCTGGGCTCCAACGCCGCCGCGGTGGTCCGCCACGCCGAGTGCTCAGTCCTGGTGGTGCGTTAACGCCACAGCCCGCCGCCCGGCGGGCTTTTTATTTCCGCTTACACCGCCTCCGCCTGCCTGCCCGCAGCGGAAAGTGCCGGAAAGATGCTGACATTCCGCGCCTGAATCCGTACCATACACGCCACGGTTGTCTGTCAGACCTCATTAATTGCTACGCGCCAGCGCCACGTTGTCCAGGCTGGCAGAACGCGTGCTCTTCTGATGCCACACTATGAATTGAGCCACTATTACATGCTGCAAAACCAAGAAATCAGTAAAAAAGAAAAGTACAACATCGATAAGTTTCCCAAATAATCTCAAGCCCCTGAATTTATTAATTTTATATTCCAATACAGTCAGTTATCACCCCATGCGAACAACGCCAACCGACGCCAGCCTACGAATTTAATGCTCTTTTTTGCCCCTTTTTCTTATCCGATGCCCCTTCTATGCCCCTCTTTTGCGAGCAGCTTTCCAGAAAGAAAAAGTGCATGTTTACGACAATATCCTCCCATGACATCATCTCCTGCGTTAATCATGTAATTTTCGGTGCGCACCACTCTTTCATGATAACGGCCTTCCCCAGGAAAACCCATCAGTTGGCCATCACTCGCA